>Ga0315289_10001249_pt1 | contig 39810 bp, 37 predicted proteins | sample YL17G11_40_MG_FD_203452 | JGI IMG/M metagenome (GOLD analysis project Ga0315289, IMG submission 203452) | Sediment microbial communities from Yellowstone Lake, YNP, Wyoming, USA - YL17G11_40 | ecosystem: Environmental > Aquatic > Freshwater > Lake > Sediment | place: USA: Wyoming | collected... | reverse complement strand
AACCCGCCTTGAACAGCACGCTGTCCCCGGCCGCAAGCGAGGCGGCATTCACTTTCGCCACGCTCTTCCACGGCGCACCCTCGGAGGTGCCGGGATTGGAATCACTGCCGCCAACCGAGTCGACGTAATAAACGTTGCCCGAAACCGGGCTGGACTGGGAAGGGGCCGATGCCGCCGCGTACGACTCACCGCATGGATCTTCGGACGAGCCAGCCGCCGCCAGCAACGGATCGGTCGCGCCATAGATCGAACCGGCGAGCTGCTGCGCCCCGATGATCGCAAACGGCAGGATCAAACCGAGAAGCAGGGCATACTCCACCATATTCTGGCCGGAACGCCCAGCTGATTGTCTGCGGAATATGTTCATTTCTTGGTTCCCTTTCATCTGCCGCTAATGTCGTTCTTGCTTCCGATGTCGACATCGGAAACCCCCTGTTTTCGCGGCTCGTCTGCTGCGCTCAAGTGGCTCAGAAAGGCACAGCGGAGCAAAACCGGAGACATTTTAGCAAACTGTGTGCCACCCTGCCGCTAGCCACTTCTCGGCCTCGTTCCGCGTCAGACGCACCTCCCCTGTGTCACTTCCTAACACCGTGTCGCTCAAAGGCTTAGGACACAGTGCATGGCGCAGCGGTGTCAGGTATGCCCCTGTTGGGCGTGGCCTGGGGGCTGTGCGCCGCACACGGAGAATCCGACCCATCAGCGAGTGCCTTCTGTCCATCGAGGTCCCTCCTTGCTCAGAGAAGAAAACTTGGGACGTTGGTAGGGGAAGACGCTCCCCGCTTCATAGCTAATGCCGCAACTGCCCCTAGCCCCAACACTTACCGGACACAGATCTATTCCTCCGCCACACCAGAATGGGGACGAGCCAGTGGCATGCCAGTTTGACAGGACTCCGCAGGTGCGCTAAAATTCTCTTGTCAAAATGACAGAGGTTTGTCGTTGAATGCCGGTCTGCAACCGACCGGCGCCCCATCAGTTCGGCGCGAGGGACAGGCCAGCATAGGTTGCTTTTGGCACAACACGGATGGACTTTCGGGGTAGGCGAGTCAGCGAGGGTCTGATGGCACGCGTTCTGCAAATCCTGGTGTGGCTCGTCTGCGACATCATGGTACCCCGTTCTAACCCCATAGTGCTCAGCGAGGAGGCGTAAGACCGATGGCAAAGATAAAGCCGATTGGTGACCGGGTTCTCATTAAGCGGCTGGAGGCCGAAGAGAAGACAAAGGGGGGGATCGTGCTCCCCGATACGGCCAAGGAGAAACCCAAGGAGGGCAAGGTGATCGCCCTGGGTGACGGCAAGATACTGGAGTCGGGCGAGAGGGCGAAGTTCCAGATCAAGGTCGGTGACCGTGTGATCTTCGCTTCCTATTCGGGCACCGATGTGAAAGTGGACGGTGAGGAATACGTCCTCATGTCCGAGGAAGACATCCTCGCTGTCATTGGCTAACGGAGGGTCAAATACATGCCGGCTAAGCGAATTGCATATGATATGGAGGCCCGTCAGGCCATCCGCCGAGGCGTCAACAAGCTGGCCCGGGCGGTTAAGGTCACACTGGGTCCTAGGGGCAAGAACGTCATAATCCAGAAGAGCTTCGGCGCTCCCATGGTCACCAAGGACGGCGTGGCCGTTGCGAAAGAGATTGAGCTTGAGGACAACTTCGAGAACATGGGTGCTGAGATGGTCAAGCAGGCCGCTTCCAAGACCAGCGATGTCGCGGGCGACGGGACGACAACGGCCACGATACTCGCCGAGGCGGTGTTCGAGGAGGCGCTCAAGAGGCTGGCCGCGGGATGCGACGGCATGGCTCTGAAGCGCGGCGTGGAGAAGGCCACCAAGGCTGTCGTGGACGAGCTCAACAGGCTCAGCAAGCCCGTCAAAGGCAAAGAGGACATCGTGTTCGTCGGCACCATCGCCGCCAACAACGACCGGGAGATCGGTGAGCAGATCGCGGACGCCATGGAGAAGGTCGGCAAGGACGGCGTCATCACCGTCGAGGAGGGCAAGACACGCGAGACGGTGGTTGAGCTGGTCGAGGGAATGCAGTTCGATCGCGGATACCTCAGCCCCTACTTCATCACCAGCCGCGAGAACATGGAGGTCGTGCTCGAGGACGCCTACGTGCTGCTGCACGAGGAGAAGGTCTCGTCAGTCCAGGACATGATCCCTCTGCTGGAGCAGGTCTCGAAGTCCGGCAAGCCCCTGCTGATCGTAGCCGAGGACGTCGAGGGCGAGGCGCTGGCAACGCTGGTGGTCAACAAGCTGCGCGGCGTGCTCCAGTGCGCCGCAGTCAAGGCCCCCGGCTTCGGCGATCGCCGAAAGGCCATGCTTCAGGACATGGCGATCCTTTTGGGCGGACGTGTCATCAGCAAGGACCTTGGCATTGAGCTCAAGTCGGTCAGCCTGGCCGAGCTGGGCAGGGCCAAGAAGATCGTCATAGACAAGGACAACACCACGCTCATCGAGGGCGCCGGCGCGACAAGCGACATACAGGGGCGCGTGCAGCAGATAAAGAAGGAGATTGACACCACCACCAGCGACTACGACAGGGAGAAGCTGGAGGAAAGGCTGGCTAAGCTGGCCGGCGGCGTTGCCCAGATCTACGTCGGCGCCGCGACCGAGGTGGAGATGAAGGAGAAGCAGCACCGCATTGAGGATGCGGTTCACGCCACCCGCGCCGCAGCGGATGAAGGCATCCTGCCAGGCGGCGGTGTGGCTCTCGTGCGGGCGGCCAAGGCGCTGGACGCACTGGAGCTCGAGGGCGACGAGGCCATGGGCGTCCAGATCCTCCGGGATGCGCTGCGCCGGCCGCTGATGCAGATCGCCGAGAACGCGGGCCTCGAGGGCGCAATCGTCTACGAAAAGGTCCGGTCGGCCAAGGGCGCGTTCGGCTACGACGCCGCTGCCGGCGAATACACCGACCTGGTCCAGCGCGGCATAGTTGACCCGACGAAGGTCGTCAGGACGGCCCTGGAGAACGGCGTGAGCATCGCCTGCGTGCTGCTCACAACGGACGCCGTGGTGGGCGAGCTGCCTGAAGAGAAGAAGGAACAGCCGACGCCACCGATGCCGGAGTACTAAGGTGCGCGGCGGCAGGTCGCCGCTTTGCCGCTCTTCTTAAGAGGCAGCGGACGGAGGCACGTTTAGTTTCGCGCGGTTGGCCGTTCGTACCGACCGCTGTTCGTGCGCGATTCACTTGCGCACACGGGCCGGGTGACAACGTTCGCTAACCACGGCTCCGTGTCCGTGTTGGCCACACCCGAACGCCCGCTCTCTGCACCTCGCCGACATCCCGACATGGTCACGCAAGGCTCCGGTTTCGGGAGGGGGAGTTCGCCGGCAGGCAGCCTCTGCACTCTGACAATCGGCGACCCAGAGGATTTGGGCCAGCACAAGGAAGACCACCATGAAAGCATGCAACGTCGTTGTCGTGGAGCTTCCCTCGCGTTCGGACCCGACACGGGCGAAGGCCAACGCCCTGGGTCTGCAATCCATGCTTCGACAAGAGGGACTGCCATTCTCCACAGAGGCCCTGGATTCCATGCGCTCGCCACGGCCGTCCGACCTGCTGCTTATTGCGGGTTCGCCTGATCTGCCCGCGGCCGAGGCGCGGCTGCTCGCAGCGGTGCTGAGGTGTTCCCGCTTCGTCTGGATTGGGGAAGCCCCCACCTCCGGTGCGTTGGCCGGCACACTCGGCCTGTCAGGATGCAAGAGTGAAGGCGTAGCCAACACGCTCTACGCGATGGAAATCGAGCAATGCCCGGACGGTTGGACCCAATTGCTGGCTCACGAGCGCAGGCTCAAGATCAAGTACTGCCCTGTGCTGATTGGGCCTCCCGGCGGCGGAAAGGGCTTCGAGGAAATCGCTTCGATCCGGCTGTGGGATGGAATGCGACTGGGCCCTGGCGTCCTTATATCCAAGGGTGCGCCCCGCAGTGTGGTCGTGCCCGTCGCGCTCGGCTGGGCGTTTGCCTTCAACGTCTCGCACCACCATCACACGCGCTACGATCTCGACATGATGGATTCCCCGCTGCAAGTGCACAGCGACCTGGTCAGGAATCTCGTGCGAGACGCCTTGGTCTGGGCGGCGGCGCCTGACTTCTTGCTGCGGCCATACTACTGGCCCGTGACAGGAGAGCAGATTCCGGCTGGCGCATTCTGTCTCAATCACGACTGCTGCGGCTTCTCACCGCAGGGGCTGCGCTTCATCCGGCAGGTCTGCCGGCGCGAGAAGATTCGCACCACGTTCTTCGACTACCCTGGGAGCGGCAAAGCGACGGCGGATTTCCGGCTGACGCGCGCAAACTCTAAAGAGCACGACGTGGCCCTCCACATTGAGGACAGGTCAAGCTTCCAGTCCATCCAGCGCGCCAAGCAGGCCCTTGAAGAACTTCAGGGCCGGCCCGTGCGCGGCTGGCGACGCCACGGCCCTACGCTCCCTGAAAGCTACCCCCGGGTGTGGCGCCATGTAGAGCGTGCCGGCATCAAATGGACCGCCTGCTGGGGCGTCAACGGAGGCCCGTGGATGCTCCTGTCGGAGGGGACAACCACCGGCAACCGTTTGCCGTTTCACGTCATGGATGTCAATAAGGCGCAAGAGATGGACCTCCTGGAGCTGCCGTCGTTCGAGTCGCAGGACGCCGAGCGCCTGTCCTCATTCTTCTACGGCCAGCGGTGGAGCTGGGAGGAGTTCACTGGCGCTGTCCGGACTCGCTTCGAACACGCCGCTCGGCACAATCTGATGACCGGGTATCTGATCCACGTGTGGACGGCTGGCGTGAAGCAGGAGAAGCGCCACCAGTATGGGGCGCGCGACGCACAACGCATGATGGAATGGGTCATCCGCTACGCAAAGCGCCACCGGTTCTGCATCCTGGGTCATGAAGAACTCTATGACTGGTGGAGCTATCGCGGCTCGATCCGGATCTGCGCGGCGGGAGACTCGGCAAACGTTGCACTGCCCGCCGGCGATCACGCCGTCGCGCTGGAGGTGTTGTCCCACGGCGGAGAGGTTCGCAGCGTTCGTGTTGACGGCCGCAGGGTCAGGACGAAACGACTGCCAGTGCGGGGCAGCAGGCTGTTCATCGTGGAGGCCGCTCAGTGCGATCGATTGCTCCCTGTCGAAGTGCGCTGAAGCGCGTGGCCACGCTCGTCGAAGTACGCTCTCGCACATGAGACTGGCTCAGGGGGCAGACGCAGCCGCAGCAGTATTACGTGGCCGTTTGCACGTGCGGCAGGATGATGAGCTTGGCTTTCGGAGCGTCGGGCAAGGCCTCAGTATTCACAGCAAAGCCGCTGGGTCCGCGATAGGGGTTCCCTGTGACAACCGGCAGGTTGATGACGCCTGAGGGGTCGTACCAGACGGCAATGATAGATCTTTCGAGATCGGCAGCGTACCACTCTTGCCCCTGCGTATCCCTGGCGAAATACGAGCCGGTGAAGACCCAGTGCGTGGCTCCGGCGGGTTTGTCCTCGGCGATGGAGAGCAGGAGTTCTTCGGCTCTCACGCGGACGCTCTTGTCGCCCTCGGTCCACTCGACAAAGATGTCGAGGTAGCTCTTGGGGTTCTGGCGCCCCGTACGGAAAGACTCGCTTCCGATCAAGTCCCCCTTAGCCTCTTGCGGGACGTCACCCGGTTCGTATCCGAGAGCCAACAGCGCAGCGTGAAGCTTCGACGGCTCGCAGTCGAGCTGTAGGACACTCTCATACGTCTTCCCCGATTCGGCCACCCCTAAGTATTCCAGTATCCCCTCCTCGATGCAGAAGGACGCCTCCACCTCGATTCGCCTCTCCCGGGGGTAGGCCGCCACGTTGCCGAACTTGACGACCTCGGGCAGTGACGCCGGCTTCTGAGGTTGGACTTCATTAGAGACATCCCGCTGCCTACGCGCCCCGCACCCCTGCCCTCCTGACAGAAGCAGAGCCGCCAGTCCACACACCAATACTCTGTTGAACGCCCCCACGCTCTTCTCTCCCAGATCGGCTCCTGCATCACCTAGGGCGCTGTCCCCTGCAGGCAGGTCTCAAGGGTCAAAGTGGCATAAGCGGTCACCAGCACGGGATCGTTTTCCCACCAGTGCCCGTCATCATTCACCCAGTAGCCGTAGCCCGTCTTCGGGTCGATCTTCTGCAGTGAGACAACCTTGTTGACAAGTTGCTTGCGCCAGTTGACTGTCTGCCCGTCCGGAAGCTTCAGCATCTCTTCGCCGTACGCAGTCAGGGCCTTGGCCATCGTGTGGTAACAGTAATAGAGGCTCGCCGTGCCCAGCCCCGGATTCTCATCCACCGTGTAGTGCCGCTGGATCCAGTCATAGGCTGCTTGGACCCTTTCATCCTTCCGGTCAACCTCCGCGTAGAGAAAGCTCAGCAGGCCGGCGTAGGTCATGCTGCCGTACGAGCGTGGATAGCTTCCCACGTCCGGTATCACCCTGTCCTCCGCCTTGCTGTCCCCAGGCTGGTAGACGAATCCCCCTCTGTCGTCCTCATCGGGGCTTACCCAGGATGCATTATTGGTCTCCGGCAGGTTCTGACACCTTTCGAGGAACTTGACGGCCCGGTCCCAGCTGAGCGTCTCCTCTTTGGGGCATGACCCACCAGATTCCTGGCGCAGATTCTTCAGGCGGTTCATCAGTTCGATTTCCTGCCGACGGGACCGTCCTGCCTGGTTGGCGTATAGGACGAACTCCTCGGTGCATCGGACCGCCTCAATTGCCACGTAGGTGTTGGACATATCCGCGTAGGCCCGATCAGTCGCGGCATCGTAGCCCATCCCCCCGTCGAACTCCCCTCCGCCGAGGTATTGGGTTCCAAACAGGAACCGACTCGCCCGACGGACCACCTCTTCATATCTGCCGTCGCGCGTGGCGGCAAGGGCTGCCATGCAGATGGCTGTGTTATAGTTCTTCAGCCCCCCGCCCTTCCTGCCCTCAAGAGGCCGGTAGATGCCCCCGTCTTCCTGGACGCAGCTCAGGATGTAGTCTATGCCCTTCTGGACGTAGGGCGGGATCTCCACCACCTTGCCGCCCGCTTCGTCGAGGCTGATAGCGTCCGGACTGCGCAGGTGAGCCCAGACGACAAGAGCCGTCATGGCTGGAAACTGAGGGTCGGACCAGTGGCCGTCCTCGGCCTGCTGCTGCTCAAACCACTGGAGGGCGATGCGGACAGCACGAAGCGTGTCCTTCGTGAGTGACGGATCAATACCCGTCGAGGATGCGGTCGCGCCCGTGGCCGACTCGTCTGTCGGCTGATCGCCGGCAACGGAAGCTCCGGCGACCACGAGCATGAGAAGACACAACCAAGGGACGATGTGCAAAGGTAGCTTCATCAGCATTCCCATCCTGGTTGCCGCTGCGGAGAGCAGCGAACTCGCCGACAGTCGATACTGTATATCCGAAGTGTGCCCCTGTCAACCATGTGACCCTGTGGACTCAACTTGGGGCGCGGCATCTGAATCCCAGGTCTTGTCAAAGCAGGGCCCTGAGTCGTATCATGGCGGCCCGGTGGATGCGGGGTGAAGGCAGCAGGAATGGGAACCTACGCTGCGCCGGTCGCAGCTGCCACGTGACACCCCCAGTTTCTCTTTGAGTGTGGAGGCAGGCATGGGCGATGAGAAGGAGAGTGGTATCGCAAGGGTCATCGAGATCGTTTTCGGCAAACAGTCGACCGCCTTGCAGCGCCGGGCCCTCAAGGTTGGAGTCGCCCTGGCCGCTCTGGGCTTCATTGCCTGCGTCTGGGACGGGAGCCATCTCGTTGAGAAAGGAGTGCTGAGGGCGTGGTACGAACTTGTCGCCGCTGGAACATTCGTTGCCATCTTCTGCCTTAAGCCACGCAGCAGTTCTGAATAATCCACGAAGCACGTCACGGGGGGAGCCTTTTATTGATCTTCACAAAAGCAATGGACGACACGCCCGTCCCCTCTCCCGCCGGGAGAGGGAATGCAGGTTGCGTGCACTACTTTTCAAAAGATTAATAAGGGAGACAAAAGGTGGCTGAGTGGTTCGAAACCTTCTTTCGCGGACTGTACAAAGAGGTGCTGGCCAATCAGTTTGACGAGGCGACATCCCTGCGCCAGGCCAGACTCGTGAAACGCCTGCTGAAGGTTCGCAAGGGCATGCGTGTGCTCGACATACCCTGCGGCATGGGACGCCTGACGATCCCCATGGCCAGGATGGGTGTCGCAATGACAGGCGTGGACCTGACCGAAAGCTACATCCGCGTCGCGCGGCGCGAGGCGCGCAAGCAGGGCGCAGACGCCCGGTTCATCTGCCGTGACATGCGGAAGATCGACTACGAAGCGGAGTTCGACGCGGCGTTCAACTGGTTTGCGAGCATCGGCTTCTTCAGTGACGCGGAAGAAGTGGCCTTCTGCGCTCGCGTGCTGCGCGCACTGAAACCAGGCGGACGGTTCCTGGTCGAGACCGTGAACAAGTCCTGGATCCTTGCCCACTTCCGGCCGCGCTTCGAAAACACGGTGGGCGGAGTGTGCAAGGCGGATGAGAATACGTGGGACCCGGAGACCCAGAGAATGGAAATCAAGTCTACGCTGTCCAGCAGTCGCACTGAGGAGCACCACAGAGCATCCGTGCGGCTCTATGATGGCCCGGGGATGCGCCGTCTGCTCCGTGCGGCCGGGTTTCGTGAGATCGAGTTATTCGGATACCCGCCCCTGGGCAGCTTCACGCGCCATTCGCGGAGGTTGATCGCCGTCGCCCGCCGACCCAGGGATTGAAAGAAGCCCCTGCCGACTGGAGTGAACCTGTATGAACCGAGTAGGCGACGTCCCCCGAGCGGGCCACGTCCGCCGTATAATGTGCAGGATGCCATCAGTTGGGGCGTAGTGAGATGAAACTGAGCATCACGAAGGTCGACCAGCAGGACGAAGCTGTCCGGAGTAGACTGTTCGAGATGCTCGCGGACTATGAGCTTCATGCTCTTTTCATACTGGGCAATCTGCGCAGAGGATTCCCGGGTTCCCATATCTACGTGGCATCCATAGGGGGTACCTGGGTCGGCGCGGCGGGGTACTACGCTGGCCCTAAGTCCCTTATACCGTTTTCTACACGGCCCGCAGTGGTTCGCTCGTTGGTCCGATACGTCTCAACACTCCACCCAGACATGTCTTATCTGAACGGCATAGACTACGTGGCTGAACCCGCCTATGAGGAACTGCTGCGTCTTGGGTTCGAGCCGGACAATGATCCACACTTGGTTTTCATGCAGCTCGAAGGGGAGCCGCCGTCTCAGCCGCATGAGGAGCTCGCGCGGCCCGTGGCAGAAAGCGACGCGGAGGACGTGGCAAAGCTGAAGCGCTACGCGAGGGATCTTATTGAGCCTGATGCGCCAATTAGCGAACATGAGATCGCCGAGGCTCGGATGAATCCGCTTCGACACGTGCTGGTGGTGGGAGACACGGTAGTATCCACGGCAGGGACAAATGGCATCGGCCTGGAGGCGTTTCAGATCCTGGGGGTCGTGACACATCCCGAGTTCAGGCGTCGGGGATATGCCGGCGCCGTTTGCGCCTCCCTTATTCGTGCCATGGGCAGGAAGGGAGCCAGGCGATGTGTCTTGTTCACCAGGCCCGACAACGTTGCGGCGCGACGGTGCTACGCGCGGATCGGTTTCCACGACGCTGGCCAGTACTATGTTGCGAAGCTCAAAGGTCCTGGTCCCCGCTCGTAATCACAGGTCGTGACAGTCAACTGTGTTGAGGTCAGTACCACGTAAGAGGGCAAATACGCTGGAGAATCGACGACGGCAAGTTCTCTTGCGGTGGGGGCGTGGGGGGAGAGGTGAGTCACCCCACGAAGTTGAGCGCTGCGCCGCAGGCGCCGCATCTGGTGCCGTCAAGCTTGTCCACGCGGATTGCGTAGCCGGAGCGGCGGATGAGAGTCGCTCCGCAGTGCGGGCAAACCGAATCGCTCCCCTCCATCCCCATCACGTTGCCCAGGTAGACGTAGCGGAGCTTCTTCACGGCGGTCCGGTAGGCGAGATGAAGGGACGAGTCGGGCGTCGCCGGAAGGTCCATCTTGTAGGCCGGATGGTAGCGCGAGAAATGGACCGGTATCTCGACGCTCACCGACGCCATGTAGTCCACCAAGTCGGTGATGTCCTCCTCGGAGTCATTCAGACCGGGAATCAGCAGGTTCGTCACCTCGACGTGGATGCCCTGCTCCACCGCCCTCTCGATGGTGCGCTGCACGGGCGCAAGGTCGCCGTGGCAGTACTTCTTGTAGAACTCGTCGCGGATGCTCTTGAGGTCGATGTTCATGGCGTCCGTCAGCGGCGCCAGCTCCTCGAACGGTTCCGGCATGTAGTAGCCGTTAGTGACAAGCACGTTCTTGAGCCCTGCTGCGCGCGCGAGGCGGGAGGTGTCGAGCACGTACTCAAAACCCGCGTACGGCTCGTTGTAGGTGTAGGCGATGCCGACGGGACTTCTCGCCCTTGCAGCTTCGACTGCGTCTTCGGGCGTGAAGCCGGTCTGCGGGACGTCCGCGCTGAGCATATGCCAATTCTGGCAAAACTGGCAGCGAAACGTGCAGCCCGCCTGGCCGATGGACAAGATGTCCGTGCCGGGGTGGAAATGGTAGAGAGGCTTCTTCTCAATCGGATCCAGTGCGACGACCGCCGCGCGGGCGTAGGTGGTCGCCTGAATGGTGCCCGCAACGTTGCGCCTCACGCCGCAAAAGCCCGCTTTACCGTCGGCGATGAGGCATTCGTGCGGGCACAGGTGGCACTGCACCTTGAGGCCGTCGAGCTTCTCGTAATGCCTAGCCTCCATGCCCACCCCGCTATCCCTTGATGACAGCGATCGGCTTGACTCGCGCGACCTTACGCGTGATGCCCGCCTCGTGCATCACGGAGACGACAGCGTCCACGTCCTTGTAGGCGAACGGCATTTCCTCGGCCATCGTGCTCCAGCCTTTCGCCTTCACCAGTACGCCCATGTCGCTCATCTCCTTCTGGATGTTGCGCCCCTTGGACTTAGTGATGGCGGCTGTGCGGCTCATCTTGCGGCCCGCGCCGTGGCACGTGCTGCCCCAGGTTTCACGCATGGCACGCTCGGTGCCGACAAGCAGGTAGGATGCGGTGCCCATGTCGCCCGGGATCAGGACGGGCTGGCCGACGTCGCGGTATGGCTCTGGGACCTCGGGATGGGCAGGCGGGAAGGCTCGCGTGGCGCCCTTTCGGTGCACGCAGAGGGTGCGCCGCTCGCCATCCACGTCGTGCTCTTCGAACTTGGCGATGTTGTGGCACACGTCGTAAACCTGTCGCCAGCCAAGGGATGCGCGATCGCCTCCGAACACGCGCCCAAACGCCTTCGCCATGAGCGCGGCGATGACCTGACGGTTGCACCATGCGAAGTTGGCGGCGGCCGCCATCGCTGAGAAGTACCGCCGCCCCTCTTCCGAGTCGAGCGGCGCGCAGGCAAGCTGGCGGTCGGGCAGCTCAATGCCGTACTTCTGCGACGCGCGCTGCATCACGGTCAGGTAATCGCTGCAAACCTGGTGGCCGAACCCGCGCGAGCCGCAGTGTATCTGCAACACCACCAAGCCCTTAGCGACGCCGAAGACCTGCGCTACCCGCTCGTCGTAGACCTCGTCCACGACGTCAACTTCCAGGAAGTGATTGCCGCTGCCGAGGGTGCCCATCTGAGGCGCGCCACGCTTGAGGGCCTTCTCGCTTACGGCGTCGGGGTCGGCACCTGGGAGCACCCCGCCGGCCTCGGTGCGGACGAGGTCATCCTCACATCCCAAGTCGTTATCTGCTGCCCACTTAGCGCCCTCCGTCAGCACCTTTCGCAGGTCCTTGCCGCCGAGCTTTCGCCCCTTCGTCTCACCACCGACGCCACACGGCACCGCATTGAAGAGCGCGCCAACAAGCTCCTCCAGACGCACCCGCACGCGCCCCGCGTCGAGGTCGGTACGCACCATCCGCACGCCGCAGTTGATGTCGAACCCGATGCCCCCCGGCGAGATCACGCCCCCCGCCTGCTCGTCAAACGCCGCCACCCCCCCTATCGGGAATCCGTAACCCCAGTGCGCATCAGGCATTGCGTAGGATGCCCGCACTATGCCCGGCATGAAGGTCACGTTGATCGCCTGCTCCATGGCGTTGTCGCTGACGATGTGCTCCAGGAGCTTTGAGTCGGCGTAGACGCGGACGGGCACGTTCATCTTCCCGAAACGCGGCACCTCCCAGACAAGGTCGCTGACCCTCTTCAACTCGATCTCGTACTTGCCCATAACGATTCCTAACAATGCTCAGGAAGACCGCGCAGAATGCCACACCACCCACGCACCAAGCCTGCACGCAACGCACACCGGCCCCGCCCCTGAGCAGCACCGACCAAGCGACCTCTCTCAGACGTCGAAGATGATCTCGACCCGATACTCCCCGCCGCTCTTCTCGATCTTCAGGTTGTGGTACGTGACAGCCTTGATGACGTTGCGCACCTCGTGCCGCCATTCCTTGAACGGCTCTCCTCGGATCAATCCCTTCACATCCGTTTCAGAGAGCGATTCCACTTCCACGGTCGCAGGCGCGAAGCGATCAGCGTCGAAGGCGAACAGGATTTCGCTCAGCCACGCCACAAGCAGCATCTCGACGTCGTCGCCCTCGACCTGGACCTCGCGCGTCGCACGCGGCTTGACGCGCTCAGTATCGAGCATCAGCTCCGCCATGCCTCGCCCGGCGTTCTGGAACAGCTCCCGCAGCGACCGCCCGCGCACGCGCAGCCCGACGTCCGCAGAGTGCTCGAATTCCTCGTATGCTAGCTCTTCCGGCGCATCGCTCATTATCTACTATCGTCTTTCGAACCCGCAGGAAAGTCAAACAGAACTTACCGCCCAAGGCTTGGGAGCATCCATCCAACCCGATACCTGGAACCGGATCTGATTGCTGGGCCTATCCTTGGGTGCGTTCGCATTGACAGGACCACTCAGCGCGACCATGAGTGCGTAGACCACCAGGACACCCACGACCCATCTGCGCCAGTTCAGGCGCTCGGCCACCTCGTCCGGTTCGGTGATCTCCGGCCTCTTACCGAAGATCACGTACAGGAGCATGAGCAAAAACATCCCACGAAAAAGAAACAGCTTCCACGGCACATCTCGTACAGGAATGAAAAGGTACTGATAGTCTATGTTGTTGATCACTATCATCAGTGCCGAAAGACACAGGACCGGGTAGCTCCTCCGCATGTCTCCCCCCCAAGGGATGAGGAGGACGCGATGAGGGCAGGGGAAACTCTCACGAAAACTGGCACATCCGATGGGGCCGCTTCAGTGACCCGAGCGCCATGGGATGGGGATTTTGTCACCTACCGAGAACCGCATCTGATCGAGGGGCACCTTGTCCCGTCTGCCCGCGTTGACAGGACCGCTCAGCACCACCATAAACGCATAGGCTACTACGGCGCCCAAGAGCCATCTTCGCCAGTTTACGCGCTCGTCCACCTCGTCGGGTTCGGTCACCTCGGGCGTCTTTACGAAGATCGCGAACAGAAGCATGAGCAGAAACATCCCTGGGAAAAGGAACATCTTGAGCGACACGTCCCCTATAGGATAGAAAAGATACCGGTGCTCTATGTTCTGGATGACTATCATGACTGCCGAAAGACAGAGAACCGGGAATGCCGCAAACCTGTACTTATTGCGCGAATGCATGAGAAGCCAGACGACTGCGCCGACCACCGCGAGAACGCAGACAAGACTAACTGCGGTAGGAATCCTCGCAGCAAGCTTGGCCGGGTCAGCGTAGCCGTACTGCTGAAACGTCGTCATCCACTTGTGCAGTTTGTCAAGACCGGTGTCCCCATCATAAACGCTCCCAGACACCCTCAGCACCCTGAGCAGGATCGGGATCCCTGCCAGCACATAGAATATGCTGTACACGCTAAGCAGCCTGCAGTGCTTGCCTTCGGGCAACTCTGGGGCCTTCTTGCCAAGCATGCCGTAGGTGAAGAGAAAGCCCCCGATCAAGCCAACGTTAATCTCCATGACATTGCCAAACCGGCTGAACAAGCCCTGCAGAACATACCAGTCCCCGATCTTCCATGTGCTGTAGTCGCGCACGTTGGCCAGGAACCGCCCCCCGGACATCCCGAGGCCGAAGGCGATATACCCAATGACGGCGGCCTTCAACCCGTAGCGCTTCTTGTTCCAAATGAGCCAAACAAGGAGCCCGATCACGCCGCCGTTAACACCGATGATCTTATCTGTAGGGATGCCGCTGCGGCTTATGGCATACGGCGGCCCGTAAGTCAGGTGAATGTTAAGGATAGTCACGACCACATAGTAGACCAGGAAAGCGGACACGAATACCGTCGCAATCACGCTGGCCCACTCCGATGCTCTCAGTGGCTCTTTCTCGAGCATCAGCCCGATCAGGCAACACGCAAAACATGCCCATCCTCCGCCCTGAAGAATCAGCCCGAAAAGGCCGTAGGAGTAGTTGACGAAAGTCTTGTTGCACGCATACGCGTGAAAGGGCTCGTAGTAGGTGACGGTAGGATAAATGGATAGTGCGGCCGCCGCAGCGAGCAACGGCATCCACTTGAACATCGCTCGCTGGCCGGAGACGCAGGCGAATCCCATCCCCAGAACGGCGCCGCAATACCCCACCCCCATGATGCCGCCATAGTCTCCGCGGATCGACCACGCAATGCCAAGAGCCAGACTAACAAACGCAGCCCGCAACAGACGGTCCTTAGTCTTCATGATGCGGTCTTGCCTCCAATTCACAGTGCCGAGCGATCCAGGGTCTGCTCGTGTGTGCCGGACCTCCGCGACTCACGCTACGCCATGATGCCCTCAGACCATTCCTTCGGAACTTCCCATGTGCCGGTGTCTTTCACACGCGCCGGCGCGGATGTCCACAGTGTACAGGCTGATCAAGGCTTGTCAACCTCTGAAGCCGGGTTGTCCTGGCCTCTGTCGGCATCTCTGAGGCCCTTGCGGCCGCCGGGTCGTCGCCGGGTTGCCCCGACGTGACATGCAACCACTTGCGGCACGGAGTAGCTACGTGTTATCACCAACGATAAGTGCAGACACGTGGTTGCGATTCACCGATCGATTAGCCGTTGCGCCACGGCCTCATTCAGCCCGGATGCAAACGGCCGTGGTCCGTCCCGCTGACGGGGCCATGCGGCCAGCGGCTTGACCAGACAGCGGTCGGGTGGTATTCTGCACGTCCCGGAAGTCCTAATCACGCTGCTCGTCGTTTGCCCGCCGGAATCGGGGAGAGGACTCGATGGTCTATGCGATGTTTTTTGTGGCCGGGCTGGTCGCCGCAGCGGCGGGCGTTCGGATCTGGATGAACTCGAGGGTGAGCCGCGCAGAGCGTGCCGCAAGCGCCGCCGAGGGGACAATCGCCGAGCTTCGCGGCCAGGTCGGAAAGGCCGCAGAGGACTTCGGCAGACTTCGGGCATCGCTGGACACGGAAAGCCAGGCTCGCGTCAGGGCCGAAACCAGGCTTGCCGAGGCCGCCAGGAACCTTGAAGAGCAGAAGAAGACCTTCGAGGACGCCAAGAGGACGCTGGAGCAGACCTTCGAAGCCCTCGCAGGCAAGGCGCTCAGGAGCAGCAACGAGTCGTTCCTGCAACTGGCGAAGGAGTCGCTGGAGACCGTCCTCGCAGAAGGCAAAGGCGACCTCCAGAAGCGCCAACAGGCCGTTGACGAACTTGTCAAGCCGCTCATGGAATCGCTCAACAGGTACGAAGGACACGTGAGGGCTCTGGAGGAGAGCCGGCAGAAGGCTTATGGAAGCCTTGAAGAGCAGATCAAGTCATTGAACGAAACCCAGAGGGCCCTGCGGGATAGGACAGATGCCCTGGTTACGGCGCTGCGCAGACCCGAGGTGCGCGGCCGGTGGGGCGAGATCACCCTGAAACGCGTGGCGGAACTCTCCGGGATGGTGGAGCACTGCGATTTTGAGGAGCAGGTCTCCGTTGGATCGGACGAGGGCAGGCTCCGGCCGGACATGCTCGTGCACCTGCCTGCCGGGCGCGAGATCGTCGTGGATGCAAAGGTACCCCTCGACGCGTACCTCGACGCCGTGTCCGCTGAGGATGAGAATAAGCGTGCCGCCCACCTGTCTCGTCACGCGCGTCAGATGCGCACACACATGAATCAACTGTCGGCGAAGTCCTATTGGGAACAGCTCCCCCGCACGCCGGCGCTCGTGGTGATGTTCATCCCGGGCGAATCGTTCTTCTCGGCGGCCCTCGAATCTGACCGGACACTGCTGGAGGACGGGATGGCCAAGCGCGTTGTGCTGGCCTCGCCGACGACGCTGATCGCCCTGCTGCATGCCGTCGCATACGGATGGCGGGAGCAGCAGCTCACCCGCAACGCCCAGGAGATCTCCGAACTGGGCAGGCAACTCTATGAACGGCTGATAACGTTCTCAGAGCATTTCGAGGACGTCCGCAAAGGCCTGGAGAGGGCGAACGAGGCGTTCAACAAGGCGGTCGGCTCGATGGAGGCGAGGGTCTTCCCGGCAGCCCGCCGGTTCAGAGACCTCGGAGTGGCCCCGGCCCCGGAGATCGCGGTGGTGGAGCCGGTGGAGACGACGCCCCGCGTTCTAAATCTGCCTGATGCCGAAGAGAGTGATGATCGGTTACCGCAGTGAGGCCCGCCAGCCGGGCGCAGCCGCCCACTGACCATCAGCCATGGAGACATAGCGCTCACAGCATGCACCACCCACTGGTTTCAGTTGTGATACCCGTTGTGGCGGCTGACGACTCGCTCGGCGAGTGCGTGGACGCCGTGCTGCGGCAAAGGTACGACAGCAAGGAGCTGGTGGTGTCGTGCGCGCAGCAGCAGGCCCTCCCTGTCCTCGAGCAGGGCAAAGCGGTACGGCTCGTGCAGCTCAGCGGCACTGCGGAGCGGGTGCGGCTGATAAACGCCGGATTGAAGGCCGCAACGGGGAGCGTGAAGGTGCTGCTCATGCCCAACTGCGTGCCGGTGGGCGAGCGGTGGCTCGAAGCGCTCATCAGACCGCTGGAGGATGGACGCGTGGCGGTGGCGGTCAGCCAATGCAGCGCGCTCCATAAGCGGGAAATGGGGCTCGGCGATAGACTCACGCACAGCGTCGCCTACCCCGAGCTAAGAAACCGCCCCGCCCAACCGTCCGAACTGCAGCTCGTCAGCCACCTTTGTGACGCGTACCGTGCCGACGTGCTGCAACAGCTGGGCTACATGGATGAGAAGTCGTTCCCCAGCCCGGGCGAGGCGATTGACCTGTCCGTAAGGATAAAAAGCGCCGGCTACCGCATCGTCCTGAACACCGAAGCGGCCGTACATTGCTACGACCCGCCGGAAAACCGCTCTCTGTTGACAGTGCTGCGCAAGGCGCTGGACTACGGCTATTCGGACGCTGTCCTGGGCAAGAGCTACAACCTCGAATGGCTCGGCAGCGGCAGACACCTTGCGGCATTGCTGGCGTTGCTGCTGCTGCCCCTTGGGCTGCTGAGCCTGCCCTACGCGCTCATCGCGGCGGCAGCACTGTTTGCGTGGGGATGGTTCCTCCCGCTGAGGACGCCGGTTCTGCGGTGGGAATGGCCGGTGGCGGTGCTGAACCTCGGAGTGTACGTGGCCATTATAATGCTTGTGCGGGACGAGTGGCTCCCGGGCTTGTTCGACCGTCGGCTCTCCCACCCAGCAATCATAAGGCAGTGGTGCGCGCTGGCAGCCATGACAGCCTCCTACCTGCTAATTCTCCTTCAAGCCGGAGTGCGCAGCGCCGTCAGAAGCATCATTGACGACGGCACCCGCCTTGCCGCCCTTCCTCTCGTGCCACTGAGCATACTGTGGTCGCTGGCAAGCGGCGTGGGGTACCTGAAGGGCTCCGTCTTCGGACAGCCCGCGGGGCGATAGAGCAACACTTTTTGCAACGCGGGCCACGCAGTTCGTATAATCCCATGAGCGCCATTGTGCCGTGCGCGCAGCCCTCAAGTTCTGGCGAGATGGAACATGGCTGAAGAGACCGCGAGCAGGGACGTTAATATCACCGCAGACCTCTGCGGCATCAACCTCTCCAACCCCACCATACTCGCTTCCGGCGTTCTGGGTATGTCAAGGGACCTGCTGGTGCGGGTCGCCAAGGCCGGCGCGGGCGCCGCCACGATCAAGTCAGTGAGCCTGGAGCCGCGCGAAGGGCATCCCAACCCCACCGTCATCGCATATGAGGCCGGGATGCTCAACGCCGTGGGCTACGCCAACGCCGGCGTCGAGGAGGCGCTCAAGGAGTTCCACGACGTGAGCACGATGCCGATTCCCATCATTGCGAGCGCAATCGGACAGGATGCGGACGAGTTTGCAGCGGTGGCCGAGCGCTTGATGGCATTTGGTTTCGCAGCGATTGAGCTGCCCCTTTCCTGCCCGCACACGCCCGGGTTCGGTCTCCTCGCCGGCCATGGAACTCCTGAGGCGACCGAGAAGATCTCTCGCGCTGTGAGGTCGGTGACGGACCGGCCGATCTTCGTGAAAATCTCTCCCAACGTCCCTGCGCTGGGTGAAGTGGTGCTCGCCGCGCTTGAAGGAGGCGCCAACGGCATCAGCGCCGTCAACACGATGGGGCCGGGGATGATAATCAACGTCGAGGCGCGCCGGCCTGTGCTGGACTTCAAGGTGGGCGGCGTTTCAGGTCCTGCCCTGCGGCCGATTGCGGTGCGATGCGTCTACGATGTGGTCGCGGCCATACGCGAAGCCGGGCGCGAAGCGCCCGTAATCGGGATCGGAGGCGTGTCGACTGGCCGGCACGCACTGGAGATGATCATGGCCGGCGCGACGGCTGTCGGCATCGGCACAGGCGTATACCAGCGCGGTATCGACGTGTTCCGCAAGGTTGCTCAGGAGCTCACACATGAGTGCCACAGGCTCGGCATTGAATCACTTAGCGATGTCAGAGGGGCAGCGCATGGCTGAGAAGGCAGGCCCGCGGGCGCCCATAAGGCCGCAGTTGCCGGTAGTGCTGCCGCTGCTGGAGAAGCGTCAGGACACGCCGCGCATGGCAACGCTCTTCTTCCCCGTTCCCCGGCAGCCCGAGCCCTCGTTCGACCTGTCTGCGCTGGTGCCGGGGCAGTTCGTGATGGTGTGGCTGCCAGGAGTCGATGAGAAGCCGTATGCGATCTCGTATCTTAACGAGAGACAGTTCGGCATCACTGTGATCAAACGGGGCCGGTTCTCCTCGAGGTTGCACGAGGCGGAGTCGGGGACCCTTGCAGGTTTTCGTGGGCCGTACGGTCGCGGGTTCTGGGGCTGGCAGGACCACATTGCCCGGCCGGGCATTGCTCTGATAGGAGGCGGCTGCGGGATGGCAGTGCTGGCGATCCTTGCAGACAAACTGCTGCTGGCCACTGTCGTGCAGGGCGCGCCAACTGCTGAGGAGGTCCTCTACGACGACCGCTTCCCGCAGCAGATCATCTGCACCGAGGACGGCACGCGCGGGCGCAAAGGGGTGCCCACTGATTGGCTCCGCCAGGCGCTGGCCCCAGGGCGGCCCCGGGGCCCGGATGGCGCCCAATCAGGCTCTGGTGCAACACGGCGCATCCAGTCTCCACCGCTCATGGTTTACACATGCGGGCCGGAAGCGATGATGGCGAAAGTGGTTCGGATATGCCGAGAGGCGGGAGTGCCGTGCCAGGCTTCACTGGAGCGCTATGTCAAGTGCGGGTGCGGCGTTTGCGGGCAGTGCGAGTGCGACGGGCAGCTTGTCTGCCGGGATGGACCGGTTTTCAGCGGGGAAGAGCTTGGGCAGATGCCGAGCTTCGGCCGGGTGGCGCGACTCAAGTCGGGACAAAAAGCCCCTATCACGGCCGCCGACGCACCGCTAAGACGGGACATTGGCTGCCAACGGTGAGAACCGATGCCAAAACCCCATTCGCGAGCTGGCCGCAGTGCATCCGGACCTTGAGATGGGCCCCAAACGTACCGGCGGGACAAGCCCCACTCACGAAGTCACCTGTCCGTCACCTGGCCTGATCCTGCCCCGCCCCTCAAGCAGCCCGTTGGCCTTCTCGGTTGCCCGCTCAATCGCCTCTTTGAGCGCGGCGCACAACTGTCCGGTGGAGCGCTCCGCCAGCAGGTCAGCGGATATTGGGTCACCCAGCACGATGGCGATCCTGCTGTAGGGTTTCGGAACGACAAAAGCGTCCCAGCTCCTCAGCACCCATGCATGCTCCACGGCCAGACCGACGGGATAGACCGGAACGCCGCTCCTGCGGGCCAGCATGATGAATCCTGGTTGGACGCTGAACTTCGGCCCGCGGGGTCCCTCGGGGGTGATGGCGCAACTCCAGCCCTCGTTCATGGCCGCCAGGAGGCCCCGCAGCAGCTTTCGGCTGCCGCGCGTGGTCGAGCCGCGCACCGGAAGGTACCCGTATCGTTTCACCACCTGGGCGACGTACTCACCATCCCGATGCTCACTGACGGCCACGCAGAAGGGATAGTGGCGAAAACCACACAGCAGCGTGAGCATCTGCCTATGCCAGAACGCGACAATCATCCGCGCTTCACGCTTCCTGACGCGCTCCGAAATGCCGTCCGGATCAATGAACTCCACGCGCCAAGTGGCATGCAAGAGGCGCAGCACCGCGCCGCCAAGCGTGCCTACCAGCCAGAAACGGATTCGTTTGCGAAGCAGGGGCATGACTTACCGAAGGTTCCGGCCTGTCTCGGCAGGGCCGCCTCAGGAGTTCTCGTTGGAATCCGGCCTGGCGGACTCCGCAGCCACGGGCCGCGCGTCGCGCCCTTTGCCCACTTCGGACTTCATGAAGAGCCCGCTCCCCTGGGGCAGAAGCAGCAGCTTCAGCCCAACGAGCAGCATGAGGACGCCGAAGATGCGCTTGATTTCCGGACTCCCCAGCGCATTGCTGGCCTTCATTCCGAGATAGGTGCCAATCAGGCCGAGCGGAATCATGATGAGAGCGATCTTCAGCGCCAACTCGCCCTTCAGTCCGTGCTGCACGGCGCCCGCCAAAGCCACCGGCACCATGCAGGCCAGCGAGGTGCCGATCGCAACCTTGGGGTCCCACCCGAACAGCAGCAACAGCATCGGCACCACCACTACGCCGCCGCCGACGCCCAGAAGCGAACTCAAAAAACCTGCCACAAGGCCCGTCAGCATGCATCCCGCGTACAGCATAGGGGCTCCTTTGGGGAACGAGGTAGTTCAAACACGGGCATCCCGAGCGGATAAGATAGCCCCTCAGCCATGCACTGTCAATCCGGCCGCTCGTGTTGCGCCGCGGCAAGCGCACTGTTCACGAGCGCCATGACAAGACGCTGCTCGGAGGCGCTCAGGCCTGCGAAGTAGATTGGTGTCTGCGCGGGCAGGGCGAACTCGACCGTCGCCGACACCAGATTAACCTCAAGAGCGGGCACCAGCGGGACCTGTCTGAACTCCCCCGACTCGCTCACCGATCCCACGCGGCGGTCGGTCACGAAGTAAAGGTAGTTGCCCCCTCCCGGTCGGGCGCTCTTCCGTATGCCGGCCCAGGCAATCAGCGGCGCGTTGCTTGCGACGCAGAAAAGGAAACCCACCATTACCCTCGTCGCGGTCCCTGCAGGGATGCAGAGGGCCAGCCCCGCCGACATCAGCGTCAGCAGCACGTGACCGGCCAATCGCACGGCCAGGACGCCCCGGCCGTAGCCAGTGCCCGAAGGCTTGCGCAGCCACAGCAATTTCTCATCCTCATCGAGCAGTCCCGCCAGCCGACGTTCCATCACTTTGTCCCCTTCTGTCCTGTCTTGGCGGGCGTCTGCTATAGAGCAGCGCCCGAGCTCCATGCCGCTGTGATCAGCGTGGGGCACGTCCGCCCTACCCTGAACCACGCCTAGCTATTGTAGCGACCGAACTCCCGGATCGCATCAACCATTGCGCGGAAATTCTCCGGCTTCACGTAGCCTGGGATCGAGTTGGAGCTTGCAGCGACGTACCTCCCGCCCGGGGCGAGCGCCTGCATCTTCGTCCTGACCTCCTCACGCGTCTCATCGGGCGTGCCGAGAGACAGGATGTTGATGTCGAAGTTCCCGCACAGGCACAGGCGGTCGCCGTAGCGACGTTTGAGCTCGAAGATGTCGAGCGCCCCGGGTTCAATGGGGTTGATCGCATTCATCCCCAACGCGAGCCAGTCGTCCATGATTGGCATGAGATTCCCGTCGGAGTGCTGTATCCACGGCAGCGAGATCACATCAGCCACTCGCTTCATCCGCGGCCAGAACAACTCGCGGAACACCACGGGTGACATGAACGGCCCCGTCTTGTGGGCGACATCATCTCCACACAGCACGAAATCGAAATCCAGACGTTGATACTCCGTCAGGACTTCGATCACCCAGTCGGCGTATCTGTCAAGCATCTCCGCTATCAGCCCGGGGCAGTCGGCAAGCGCATAGGCGAAGCCGTCGAATCCCATGCTCAGCAGCACCGGGTCCGCCGAAAGGCTCACGACAAGCCCCATGGCGAATTCGCCCTTCCCTTCCACCGCCTGTGCGGCCTCCTCATAAGCCGCCTGCTCAACAGGGCTCGGCAGTCGAAAGAGCTCACGATAGTCGCTCCGCGTCCGGATCAGCCCCGCCGTCAGATGCTTGCGGCCATCGCGAGTGCTTTCATACCGGGCGAACACGGGAGGCTTGCGCCAGACCTCGAGGTCGGCACGGCCCACGAGTCGGTTGAACTCCAGGCGATCCTCGGGGCAGTGGCCGAATGCGAGTCTCACCACCTCGCGGTGTATCGCATACTCGAAATACGGCACTCGGTCAGGCATCTCGCCCCTGAGAGCACGCAGCAGCCTTTCACGGGGAATCATGGTACCTCGCCTCTCATTGCGGCAGATCATCCCCGGGGATGGAAACGCCTGTGCACGCCCAGCAGCCGGTCCATGTCCACGTGGGTGTAGATTTCGGTTGTAGAGACATCTGCATGGCCCAACATGATCTGCACGGCCCGCAGGTCGGCCCCTCGGGACAACAGGTGCGTGGCAAAGCTGTGACGCAGCGTATGCGGGTGCACGTGTGTGGCTAAGCCCGCCTGCAGGGCGTGCTTTTTCACCAACGACCAGAGGCTCTGCCGGCTGAGCCGCTTCCCACGGCCGGACAAGAACAGGGCCTTTTCGGCGGCCTCTTTGAGCAGGAGCGGGCGGCTGCTCTCCAGGTACCGTTGCACTGCGCCGAGCGCCCTGGAGCCGACGGGCACGAGCCTTTCCTTCATGCGCTTTCCGAAGCACCGCACGAAGCCGTATTCGAAGTTGATGCTGTCAACGTCCAGCCCGCATATCTCACTGGCCCGCGCTCCCGTCGCGTAGAGCATCTCAAGGATGGCTCTATCACGCAGTCCGTGACGCGCGTCATCCCGCGGCGCCGACAGCAGGCTTTCCACATCCTCCACACTAAGGAAATCCGGAATCCTCTTCCACAGACGCGGTGTCTGCAGCCCCTCGGCCGGGTCGCTCTCGATGTAGCTCTCCAGCACAAGGAAACGGTAGAACATGCGCACGGCCACGAGCCTGCGCCAGACGGAATTGGCGGCCAACCCCCTCCGCCGGCACGAGTCCACGTAGTCCACAAGCCGGGCGGGCTTAAGCGATTCGAGCGCCCGCTCGTCCGCGATTCGCGCGTCGTCGAGAAAATCCGTCAGGTCGGATCGGTACGCGGCGAGCGTGTTGGCGCTCAGCCCGCATTCTGCGGAGCAGTAGTCTAGGAAGAATCGGAGAAGCTCGGAGCTTTGTGGCATTGAGGCGCCCTTGACATGGCGATGGCAGGGGTGACGCATACCTCGCCCGTGAACCGCAGGCTATTCGGCGTATGGTACTGAGGGGCGTGGGGCGGTGTCAAACCGGCGCCGTGGCTGCGCCTGAGGATGGCGCCGGCACATTGGTCCGATGGTGAGATTGTGTTTTCGCCTTGTCTCCTATACAATGTGCTGGCAAGGGTGTGCAAGGAGCGCAAGGCGCCCAGAGGGAAGGAGCAAATGGCAACGCAGGAAGATCACAAGAGCGCGTCCGGCCGGTTCGAATTGACCAAGCTGATCGAAGAAGGCGTCTCTGGTAAGCTTTATCAGGGACGGGACACCGAGCAGAACACGGGGGTCCTGATCAAGCTCGTGGCGAAGTCCCTGAGCGATGACCCACGCTTCTGCCGCTATCTGGACGATAGGCGGGCCGAGCAGGACGTGCTGTCCGAGCATCCGAACATCGCTCAGGTCGTTGCCATAGGCAAGCGGGGCGAACAGTACTATGTCGCTGTGGAGGCGCCGGACGGCGAGCGCCTGTCCGAGAAGCTCAAGAAGGCCCCGCTCGACCCGGGCGAAGTGCTGGAAATCATGCATCAGATGGCCGAAGCGTTGCGCGCCGCGCACAGGCGCGACATAGTACACGGCCACCTGAAGCCCTCCGACGTATTCGTCACGCGGGAGCCGACCGGTCGTCTGCTCGTGAAGCTGTCGTTCGTGGACCTTGGCGTGGGGGCCTCGGACAGCATTCTCCCGCTGTTCGGCGAGGTCTACGGCGTACCCAAGTACATGGCACCGGAAGTGATCAAGGGGTCGGTTCCCGGGCCGCAGAGCGACCTTTTCTCGCTGGGCGTGATCGGCTACGAGCTTCTTACGGGCACCGAGCCATTCCCCTCCGAGCATCCGGTCGGCTATCTGTTCGCCAATTGCGAGAAAGACCTTGTGCCCGCCAACGAGGCCCGACAGGAGGCTCCGCGCGAGCTTTCAACCGTGGTAAGCCGCTGTCTCGAAAAGGAACCGGAGCGGCGCTACGGCAGCGCACAGAGTCTCATAGACGACCTGGACAAGTGCCTCAAGAGCATCAAGACCGCGCAGGTGCGCGCGGTACCCATGGGCGTGGGTCCGGCCTCTGCTCGCGAGTACGAGGTGCCCGCCCCGGACACTGCTACCGCCAGGGTGCGGGCGCGTGCGCCTCGGGGATGGCCGCTGGCGATTGTGGGCGGCGTCGTGGGGATCGGGGTCGGGGTGCTGGGAGGGCTGCTGCTTTTGCCGCACTTTGCTGCGGCGCCGTCGAAATCCGTCGGCGATAGCGGAACGGCTCCTCCGCTTCAGGTCAGCCCGGCGAGTCAGACCGGGTCGCAGGACGGGGCGCCAGGCCGTGGTGCGGCCGCGCAGACGGAAGCCGCTGCGAGATTGGCGTATGAGAAGGCCCAAACGGACTGGAACCGATACATCCAGAGCCGCGACTACGGCCTTGCCGTCGCGGCCTCCAAAGGAATGGCAGCCGACTATCCCGATTCGACCTACGCGCCCCTGGCGCAGGAAATGGCCAGCCAGGCCTACTGCGAATGGGCGAGAAGCCTGGCTGCCGAAAACAAGTTGGACGAGGCGATATCCACATACCGCGAGGCCATCAAAGTCGCCCCACAGGGCAAGGATAGCGAGTACGTTCAGACTGCATATCGGGAGCTGCCGAAGGTGATGGCGCAGGCGGCAGACTACTGCTATCAGAGTGGGGATTACGACAAGGCGCTGCAGATGTACAGAGACATCCACGACAACCACCCCGGCTCAGTCGAGGCCGGGCTGCTTGCCAAGTGGGAGCCCACCCTATACTACGAGCAGGCCTATGACCTCTGGAAGCACAAGGGGAATTACGATGAAGCACTGAACAAGTTCCAGTATGTCTTAAGGACATCTCCCGACAGCGAGGCGGCTGGGGAATGCAGGTCCAAGCTCCCCGCCCTTTACCTGGACATCGCTTCCGAGAAAATCAAGCGTGGGGAGTCTGAGGCGGCGCTGGAGGACCTGTCCAAAATCCAGAGCGCATTTCCGGACACAGCGGCGGGCAAACAGGCGGCACAGATGCACGCCGAGCTTCTCTACAAGCTCTACGCCGGGGCCAGCAAGGAAGGCAGAAGTGAGGATGCGGCGCGTTACCTTGGCATTCTGTCAGATGATCATCCCGGCAGTGAATGGATGCGCGAGGCGCGCAGGCATGAGCTGGGCCTTGTGCCCGAGCAGGCCGGCCAGATGTTGGATCCCGTCACCGCGCGCAGCAGTTACGAGCAGGCTGAGTCGCTTGCAGAAGGGCTGAAATACAAGGCGGCGGTGGAAATGCTCAAGGCCGTCCTCCGTGGCACCGCCTCTTCCAGCGAGGTCAATGCCGGGGCGTGGGAGAAGCTGCCCGAGTGGACCTACCTTGACGCGCTGAACGAATACGGGCTGAACGATGCCAAAGACTGTGAGGCGATGCTCCTTGGTTTGGACAAGGACTTCCCCCACACACCGTGGGCCAAGCGTGGGGCCGAAACGCTGCGGCGGATCGAGAATCCGCCGCCGGGGATGGCATATGTGCCCGAGGGCAAGTTCTACATGGGCTCCTCACAGGAGGAGATAGTCCAACTGCTGAGGAACTACAACAAGAAGCCGGAGGTCCTTGAGGACAAGGACGCGCTTGCGCTCATACTCAGCTGGCGCGGCTACAACTCTGAGATGCCCAAGCACGTCGCATCCACGGGTGCCTTCTACATCGACAAAACGGAGGTCACCAACGAGCAGTACATGAAGTTCGTGCAGGCCAAGGGGCACACTGCTCCCTGGCCGGACGGCAAGTTCCCCGAGGGGGCGGCGGACAAGCCGGTCACGAACGTCACGTTCGATGACGCCGCTGCCTATGCGAAATGGGCAGGTAAGCGACTTCCTACCGCGATCGAGTGGGAGAAGGCGGCTCGAGGAGTGGACGGCAGACTCTATCCCTGGGGCGACGTGTGGCAGGCTAGTCGCGCGCAACATCTGCTGGACCAGGATGCGGGCAGCGCCACCGTCGGTCTGTTTCCGCAGGGCGCCAGTCCATACGGCTGCCTCGATATGATAGGGAACGTCATGGAGTGGACCAACAGCTGGTTCGAGGCATATCCCGGCAATGACAGGGAACCCGGGCAGACGCCTTACGGTACCCAGTACCGGGTGCAGCGGGGTGCCGCGTGGTACGTGTATGATCTGGATAGCATGCCCGCGAGGTGCTCGACGCGCTTCCCTGCAACCCCTGACTCCAAAACATCCGACGCGGGCTTCCGCTGCGTCCAGGATGCTGAGTAGGCCGGGGGCCTCGGCGCAGCACGCCCACAGCAATGGGTAGGGCTGGGCGCTGCGGCACGGCGGCCGCTGGTGTGTGCCGGGCAAGCCCCTCCAACAACCATGCAGCCAACCGCTCATCAGGAACCCGTGGTCAGGCAGCACACCGAGGGACCGGTCCTTATCTACGCCGGCGCCACTGTGGTGCCGCCCGAGGGCATCCGTGAGCTGGTGCGGCTGCCGAAGATCCTGAAGACCCTCTCTGGCAGCACATCGCGCCAGACGGGCCGAGAGACGCTCTGGCGGTGGGATCCGCCCTGGCTTCAAGACCGCCGTCTGGTGGTGCGGCAGTCGGCCCACGGAGGGCTGCTGGGCAGACTGTGGGGCGCCCTGTTTCTGAGCCCTCGGCCCATGCTGAGGGAATTAGAGATTGCGTTGCACGCCTACCGCAGCGCCGTTCCCACATGCAGGCCGGTAGCACTGAGGCTAGAGCGGGTGTGGGGCCTGTTCTGGCGGGCTCATCACCTGAGCGAGGAGGTCTCCGGGGCGCAGAACCTGCTGGAGCTGTGCCAAAGCACAGGGCCAAAGACTCCGTATCCGCCGGAGGCTCGGCGCGATCTGGCGCAGGCGATTGCCCAGACCATTTCCGCAATGCATGAGGCAGGCATCCGGCATGGTGACCTGAACCTTAAGAATCTGCTAGTTGCCGAACGCCAAGGGCGCGTGGAAGCATATGTGATTGACTTCAAGAAGGCATGTCTGCAAAATCATGTGAGCGTTCAGGCAAGGCTGCGCAATCTGATCAGGCTCGATCGCTCGGTGATGAAGTGGCCGGCGGCCCGAAGGGCGATAACGGTTTCGGACAGGCTGCGAACACTAAGGGCGTACTTGGCGTTGCAGCCCCAACAGAAGGAGAACTGGAAGGCCATCGCGCATAGAATCCGCACCAGGCACTCTGCCCATGCGCCGAGCAGGAAGTAGGGGTCAACATCAGGAGCACTTGAGATGGAGCGAGTGAACGCGAACGAGATGGAGTACAGAAAGGGCCGCAGCGGCCCCAAGTACTTGTTCCGGGGACCGCGGATTGACTGGGGGCTCATACGTTTCCTGCCCGGCGAGAGCCTGGGCAAGCACCTGCACGAGCGCCTGGAGGAGACCTTTTACTTCACCTCGGGCACGGGCGTTATCGAAGTGAATGGCGTGCAGTACGACATCGGTCCCGGGGATGCATTCCGCATCGAGCCGGACGAAACCCACGACATCGTTAACACGGGCGATGAAGCACTGGACGGCGTGTTCATCAAGCACTGCTACCTGCCCGACGACAAGGTAAACGTGAGCGCTTAGAGTGGATCCTTTTTAGGGAGCGGACAAGACCATGAGCGAACTGTTTGTGCGGAGCGATCGTAACCCGCTGATCAAGGCAAGCGACATGCCGTATCAGGCCAACGCTGTCTTCAACGCCGCCGCTACCGATCTGGGCGATGAGGTTCTCTTGCTCCTGCGGGCGGAGAGCTGCTCTGGGCGTTCTCACCTCATCGCAGCACGCAGCAGGGACGGGGTCACGGATTGGAGGGTGGATGAGCGCGCACTGCTTCATCCCGCTCAGAATTATCCTTACGAGGCCAACGGCGTCGAGGATTGCCGGATCACGTGGATGCAGGACCTGAAGGCCTGGGCGTTGGCGTACACCGCATACTCTCCTCACGGACCGGGTGTGGCCCTGGCGACCACGAGGGATTTCAAGAGCGTCGAACGCATCGGTCTGGTGTTCCCCCCTGACGACAAGAACGCAGCCTTGTTCCCGCGCAAGATCAACGGCTTGTATGCGATACTTCATCGCCCGTCGGTAGGCGGCGGAAGCGTGTGGATCTCCTATTCACCGGATTTGGTTTTCTGGGGTAGGTCCGAGATCGTGCTCCCCGCTCGCGGGGGTCCCTGGTGGGACGGAATGCGGGTGGGCGCCGGCATGCCGCCCATCGAAACGGAAGAAGGGTGGCTTCTCATATACCACGGCGTCAAGGAAGTGGCGGGGGGACCGGTGTACCGGTTCGGTGGGGCGACATTGGACCTTGACGTACCCCACAGGCTCATCGCGCGGACTCGCCGCTGGCTCATGAGCCCGCAGGAACCCTACGAAAGAAACGGCGACGCATCGAATGTGATCTTTACGTGCGGCGGTATTGTTCGTGGGAAGGAGCTTTGGATTTACTATGGGGCGGCGGATTCCTCAATCTGCCTGGCAAAAGCCAGCCTCGAAGACATCCTGACCGTAGTGAAAGAAGAAGCGATCTCCAGGAAGGGGTAGTGAGAGTCAGACCCCGGCCGGCTGGGTTCCGAACGGTTCGGTGACGTGCAGCACGAGGGCTTTTCTGCCAGCCTTGTTGAAGACTCGGCACGGCGAGGGGTATAATCCCCCGCCGCGTGGTCCAGCTCATCTGCGAGTGCAAGGGTCGCGAGCGGCAGAGCGCGCCTGTCAAGCTCCATGATGCAGCCCAGCAAGACCGTCGCTCAGTGAGGGAATCGTGACGAATGCTTGTGAACGAAGAAGCACGCTGCAAGATCGGGGTCGTCAAGCTCCTCATGATGGATGTAGACGGCGTCCTGACGGACGGCAGGACACTGTGCGGAACCGGCGGGTTTGAGGGCGTGTTGTTCAACGTCCAAGACGGCACCGGCATCAAGTGGCTCCACCGAGCGGGCATCCAGACCGCCCTCATAAGCGGCAGGCAACTGGACGCGGTCACGAAGCAGGCAGAGGTGTTGAGCATACCGCACGTGATCCAGGGCGCCAAGGTGAAGCTGGACGCCTACGAGCAGATCAAGCGGCAAACGGGGCTGGACGACGAGGCCATCTGCTATGTCGGCGACGACCTTCCGGACATCCCCGTGATGAAGCGCGTGGGTCTGTCCGTCGCCGTGCGGAACGCCAGGCCGGAGGTGCTCCAGGTCGCCGACATCGTCACCGACGCCGACGGCGGTGACGGGGCCGTTCGAGAGCTTGCTGAGTGCATCCTCAAAGCCAAAGGCAAATGGGACGAGATAGTCACACGGTATTTCCAATGAGACGCATGTTCTGGCTCTATGCTGGAAGGGAACATGAAACGACTGGAGCTTGACATTGATCTTTCTGGCGAGGTGGTCGTGTTGACGGGTGGGGCCGGCGTGTTGTGTGGCACTATGGCGGAAGCGCTCGCGGCAAAGGGCGCTTCGGTCGCCCTGCTCGACATAGACGGCCAGGCGGCAGAGAAATGTGCAGCCGCCATCCGCTGGAGCCGCGGCCAGGCTGTAGCGGTAGAAGCCAACGTGCTGGAGCGGGACGACATCGAGCGCGCAGCGCGCACCGTCGAGCAAGCCATCGGCTGCCCCACCGCTCTGATCAACGGCGCCGGCGGCAATAAGACTCAGGCCACTACCGCGCCCGACAAGGAGTTCTTCGATCTGCCGGCCGACGCGGTGCGTTCGGTGCTCGATCTGAACTTCCTCGGCGCCTTCCTCGCCTCTCAGGTTTTCGGGAAGGCGATGGTCCGGGCCGGCCGGGGCAACATCATCAACATCTCGAGCATGAACGCGCTGCGCCCGCTGACCAAGATCCCCGCATATTCCGCCGCCAAGGCGGCAGTGAGCAACTTCACCCAGTGGCTCGCCGTGCACATGAGCCAAAACTACGACAACAAGGTCAGGGTCAACGCGATCGCACCCGGCTTCTTCCTGACACAGCAGAACAGGTTCCTTCTGCTTGATGAGAAGTCCGGCGAGCTGACACCGCGGGGGCGCACGATCATCGAACACACCCCGATGGGACGGTTCGGCGAGCCCGAGGAGCTGATCGGCACCGTGCTGTGGCTGCTGAGCGATTCCTCCCGGTTTGTCCACGGCACGGTCATCCCCATAGACGGTGGGTTCAGCGCGTTCAGCGGCGTGTGACCGAGTTTTCGATTTCAGGTTTGGCTGAACATGCCTCCGCGAATCGAAGGCCGCAAACCGAGGATCAGGAATGTTTGAGGAGATAAGGGTCTGATGGAGATGATCGGGAACGTTTTGGTTGCACAGTCCGGGGGCCCCTCCCCCGTCATCAACAACTCTCTTCGCGGCGTGATCGAGTGTTGCCGCGACTATCCCTCGCAATTCGGCACGGTGTATGGAGGCTGGCACGGCATCGAAGGGGTCTTGAAAGAGGAGCTGATGAACCTCTCGGCCCAGCCGGAGGAGGAGATCGCCCTGCTGCGCACTACGCCGGCCGCCGGGTCGATCGGCACGTGCCGCTACAAGCTGAAGGAGAAGCAGAGGGAGGATTTCGAGCGCGTGATCGAGGTCTTCAAGACGCACGACATCGGCTGCTTCTTCTACATCGGCGGCAACGATTCGATGGATACGGCAAACAAGATCAGCATCCGTGCCCGGGAACGCGGCCTGGATCTGATTGCCGTCGGCGTGCCGAAAACGATAGACAACGACGTCGGCGACTCGGAGTTCAAACTCATTGACCACACGCCGGGCTACGGGAGCGTGGCGCGCTACTGGAGCCACATCGTTCAGAATGCCAACGAGGAGAATGCCGGCGCGTGCTCGTCCGATCCCGTGCTGGTCCTTCAGGCGATGGGGCGGAAGATAGGGTTCATCCCCGCCGCCGCCAGGCTGGCCGACCCGAAGCGCGAAATGCCGCTCCAGATGTACCTGGCTGAAGGCGGCGTCACGCTCGATCAACTGGCCGACAACGTCAACGACACCCTCAAGGAGGCGGGTCGCTGCGTCGTCGTTATTAGCGAGGGATTCGACGTGGGGGAGCTGGGCGAGAGCCGGGACGCCTTCGGCCACGTCCAGTTCAGCGCCAGTGAGACGACTGTCTGCCAGGCGGTGGTCAATCACCTCAACCGGGTCGGTCTTGCCGTTCGCGGCTCGGCTCGCGGCCAGGTCTACGGCACCGACCAGCGCGACACCGCCATCTACGCCTCCACCGTGGACCTCGACGAGGCGTACAAGGTGGGCAGGAAGGCCGTGGAGATCGCCGTGCATGACGGAGGCGGCTTCATGGCGACCATACTGCGCCGACCCGGCCCCATCTACGGCGTACAATACGACAAGGTCCCCCTGGAGGAAGTCGCCAACAGCGAGCGCAATTTCCCTGCCCACTGGATCGCGGAGAGCCGCACGGACGTGACGGACGAGTTCGTGCGATACGCACGCCCGCTCATCGGTGAAGACTGGGTGAGCGTGCCGCTTGTCGGGGGCCTGCAGCGCTTTGCTCGACTGAAGCCACTGTTCGCCGATAAGAAGTGCGCCGACTACGTCCCTCAAACCCTTCGCTGACGTGAGCGATGTCAGGAGAACGCAATGTCCGACCCGCAACAGGCCCTTAAGGATTTCAAGGCGCAGCACGACTTCTTCGTCGGCATCGATTCCGACGGATGCGCCTTTGACACGATGGAGGTCAAACACAAGGCGTGTTTCTACCCGATGACCGTTCGCCACTGGGACCTCGCAGCCGTCGCGAAGTACGTGCGAGACGTGTGGGACTTCGTCAATCTCTACTCCAAGGCGCGGGGCTGCAACCGGTTCCATGCCCTCATCGACACGCTGGACCTCCTCCGCGAATGGCCGGAGGTGCAGGAGACCGGCATGCACGTCGCTGAAGCCAACGGCGTCCGGGCATGGGCAGAAAGGGAGACAAAGCTCGGCAACCCCGCGCTTCAGGCCCAGGTCGAGCGGAATCCCGATCCGGACCTCCAGCAGGCGCTTCGGTGGTCGCTGGCCATTAACGACGAGGTGGCCAAGACGGTGCACGGCGTGCCGCCGTTCCCGCACGTGGCGGAGTCGCTCCGAAAGCTTGTCCGGCAGGCCGACATCATTGTGGTGTCCGCAACCCCTGGCGAGGCGCTGCAGCGGGAGTGGGAGGAGCACGACATAGCCCGCTACGCCAAGGTCATCGCCGGTCAGGAAATGGGCAAGAAAGCCGAGCACATCGGCCTGTCGGCCAACGGCAAGTACCAGTCCGATCACATCCTTATGATCGGCGACGCGCCGGGCGACATGAAGGCCGCGCGCGCCAACAACGCGCTCTTCTATCCTGTCAACCCCGGCAGCGAAGTCGAGTCTTGGCAGCGCTTCTACGAGGAGGCGATGGACCGGTTCCTTGCGGGCACGTACGCGGGCGAGTATGAGGCGAAGCTAATAGCCAACTTCGAGGAATGCCTGCCGGATGTGCCTCCGTGGAAACGCTGAGCGCCTGGACTGCGGACGTCCGCGAGCGGACCGCAGCCTTTGGGGTCGCCGGCTCGCGCGCCAGGTCTGTTATTCGAACAACACTCTTGACAGCCAGGGGGTCGGTTCCCTAGGATATAGACAGCGAGCGGGCGTAATTCAGTGGTAGAATGTCAGCTTCCCAAGCTGAAAGTCGGGGGTTCGAATCCCCTCGCCCGCTCCAGTCCTTCGTACCCGTCCTCCGGGTCCAAAGCCCCTATAGCGGCATCCTGAGCCATCCACAGCCCCTCGGCCCCCTGCCCCCTTCTGAGTCGGGTCTTGCCGTCATAGGTGCCGTCGCCCGCACTTCCAGACGCCGCCCATGTCCTTCAAGATCCCCAGCGGCTCGTCCCGCCCCTCCGCCGATATCGCCGGCGCTGATCGGGACATTCCCCCCCTGCACCCGCGCAGGGACCGTGGGAGGAAAGGCGACGGGACGTGCTTTGTCGGCCCGTTACCGGCTCAAGGCCGCGTAGACGGCCTCGGCGATTGCCAGATGGCCGGTCAGGTTCGGGTGCACGGGCTCCAAGCAGAACTCGTCCGACTCGTGGCTCTCCAGGAGCCGCTGGAACATCTCGTGCGTCTTCACCAGGCGCGTGCCGAACCGTCTGCTCATGCGGTGCACGACGCCGATGAAGTCGGGCAGCTCCTTGAGCACCGCGGAGCGGATGCTGCTCGGCGATTCGTCGCGGCTCAGGTAGAACGGATCAATCAGCAGCATGCGGCAGTCGGGCAGGGTCTCGCGGGTGCGCGAAAGGATAACGTCGTAGGACTCTTCGAACCTGGCGGTGGCGACGCTACCCTGGGGGTTCTCGCGGGCGAAGAAGAAATCGTTGATGCCCACCTTCACCGAGAGCCAGTCGGGCTTGTTGCGGAGCACGTCGTCGCTCCAGCGCGCCCGGAGGTCGGTGACCTTGTTGCCGCCGATGCCCTTGTTGATGATGGTGAGTTTCTTGCCGGGCTCGCGGACCGTGACGAGGTCCGCGAACAGTTTCACGTAGCCACTGCCCAGGGGTGCCTGGGCGCCGGTCCGGCCGCAGTCGGTGATGCTGTCACCGATGAAGAGAATCGTCTCGCCGTCCTTGATCTTCAGCGCCAAACTGTTCTTCTTCTTTGCGGACAGCGTGTCCCAGCGCGTGATGCCCCGGGATCATCCCATCCATCCTCTGCCACCAGCTAACAGGTGCGCTCTGTGCCGTGTTCTGCGCTGCGTGCCACGAGCACACAGACAGCCGATTGGGGCGGCAAGGTGCCCACTGCCTGGGCCGCTTGCCGTCAGCGTCGTCCGCCGCCGGCGCTCCTAAAGAGCGCCCATGCCCTTCAAGATCCGCCGCAGCTCGGCCCGGTCCTCCGCCGGCATGCTTTCCATGGGGTCTCTCACCCTCCCGCCAGGAAGTCCCACCAACTTCATCGCTTCCTTGCACACGCTCTGGTAGAAGGGAAGAGCAGGGATTGAAATGTGGGGAGAGAGCACTGTCGGCAGAGGGCCCTGTTTCGCGGCGACCCTGCCAATGAATTCGTGATATGGTGCTATTTTGTCTGCGAGTTCCGTCAGTTTATCGAAGTCCCTTTCCTTGCCAGCCTTATACAGCGCGACTGCAAGATCCGGTACAAAATTGGCCAGCTCTGTGACGTAGCCCGGGCTCCCGTATAGAGCTTCAAACGTGTACATGAGTTGGCCGGGACCGCATATCACCACCATGTCCTTCGGGTCGACCGCTCTCTGCATGAAGTAGTAATGGAGCGCATCCTGCGAGTTCTCTTTGTCCGCTATGATGTTATCTATCTTTGAGAGCCTCGCCATGAGATCAGGTGTGACATAATGCTTGGTAGTCACAGGATTGTTGTAAACCATGATCCCGATATCAATGCTATCAGCCACCCTGCTGTAATGTCTGAAAAGGCCTTCCTTGGTTACCAGATGGTAGTAGGGATGGGTAACCATTACCCCGTCTGCGCCCACACTCTGGGCATGCCGGCTCATCTCAATGGTCGGTTTTGTTCCGGCGCGGGAGGTCCCGATTATTACGGGAAACCTCCCATCCACTGCCTCGACGACAATCTGAGCGACCCTTCTGCACTCGTCATCTGACATGGCGTAGAACTCACCTGTGCTCCCAAGGGCAAGAAAGACGGCATCCTCGCCTTCCAGCTTGGACGCTATGTGGCTTGTCGTTTCTCTGAGGGCGGGCTCATCCACCTCCTCATCCTTGCCGAAAGGAGTCATGACCAAGTGCACTACTCCTTTAAGATTGTCTTTCAACTGCTTAGGCGTCATTGACATCTGATCCTCCCTTCACTTGATCCTTATCCTGTAGAGTATTGTGTGAATGCGACGCCACAACTCCGGCAGTGAGACCGTGCGGCCGCATCGGGTCGCCCGGGATTCGTCCGGCAGGGGTGTGAGTCTACGCTGGAGGCCGTGGGTTGTCAACTTTCCCGCGCCCAGAATCGCGCGCCTGGCACTCGGTTGAGCCAACTGAATCTCTCAGACCGACGGCTCTGCCGCTTCCTCGTCATCATCGGGGCGGACCCCCAAGAAGTTGCTCGGGTTCCTGGCAGGTGTTATGATGGGCCGGACCCGCGGAGCGGTGACAATCCGCTTCGTCACTTGGAGGGTGCGCCGAGCCCGGCTGCCTCGATATGGGCACGCACTTAATCGCCGTCTGCAGGAAACCGGAGTGATGGTCGAAGGCGGAGAAACTACTGCAGGCCAAAAGCACCGTTCGGCTGACGAGAGATGATCAGAAGAGCGAAAACCGAGGACATCCTCAATCTGATGCGCCTCCAGAGATCTATCGAAGAGGAGAACTCCATCTGGGGATACTGTGCCGACTCGAGCGACGATTGGGCAAACCGGAATCTCGCCTGGACGCTTCTTGCCGTTGTTGAGGCCAAACCTGTCGGGTTTATCCATTGTCTGCCTCGGCCGTACTCAGGCGAGTGCGTCTTTCGAGCTGACAGCAGGATCCTCGAGATCGTGGACCTGGTCGTCGCCACACCGTATCGCCACCGGGGACTTGGCCACGAACTTGTCGCGGCTATCCAGGCGCAGGCTCGCGAAGAAGGGTTCACTCACTTGAGGGTCTACTCGGCAGCCAAACGCTTCGACGACATCCTAGAGTTTTATCGGAGTTGCGGCTTCCGCCCGTGGTATTTAGAGATGACGCAAGAGATCGGAGCCGAACCATCGGCTCCGGGGTGACGCGGACAAGCCGCGCGCCTAAGCCGCACGTTCGGACGGCAATGCGGACTCAAGCCTGAAAGTTCGGCCGACAGGCGTTGAAGAGTGTATGATCCAGTGTCTTTTGTGCGGAAACTAGATAGTTGACAGTTGGCAGCGAGAGCATGCGCGAAAGACCGCTACTCCATGAGGTCTTGGCTGGCTGGCAGCTTCCTGAAGGAGATGATCTGTTCGACCGGATCGAGCGCATGATCCGTCCGGCGCTACTCGGCGGCTACTTCGGCTCGAGCTACACAAGGTTTGTCGCCGGGCTGCAGTATCATCTCGGCGGAGCACAGGACACGCGAGAACTGGCAGAACTGGCACAGGTATCTTCGTCAGACCACGTTCTCGATATCTGCTGTTTCATCGGCGGTCCGGCCATCCAGCTTGCAGTCTCGTTCGGATGCAGAGTTACCGGGGTCGACATGAATCCGGATGTCGTGTCTGCGGCAAACCGTCTTGCCGCGGTCACAGGCCTGTCGGACCTGCTTAGCTTCGAAGTGGCAGACGCCTGTGACCTCCCGTTTGAGGACAACACCTTCAGCGTTGTATGGAACCAGGCATCGCTCGAGCACCGGGAGGACTGGTTGGAAGTGTTCAACCGAGTCCTTGCCCCCGGAGGACGCCTCGCCTTCACGTTTGAGCTCCGTGGGGAAAGCCCCGATGACTTGAGTGGCTCATTCTCCAAATGGGCCTGGGCGTTGGACGAGCTCGTGCAAATCCTCAGGGGCATGGGCTACTGCATAGTTCACGCAGATGACATTACCGAGCGGGACATCGAAGTCGGATGGAGGGCTCTTGACCGCAAGCTTTTCGAGCACGAGCAGGAGTTCACAAGGTATCTCGGCTCGGACTGGGTCCAGAAGGCTCACGAGGAATTCAAAGCGGAAATCGACAGGATGCATGCTGGTCGATGGGGCACCGGTAGAGTCATTGCCCGAAAGCCAGACACGCCGTTGGCTGCCCCACGAACAGGCTCGGGTCGCATGGCAAAGGCCTGAATTGATGCCCGGCGTCGGAAGGCATTGACGACTCAAGCCTGACGATTCGGCCGGTAGACACTGAATGATCAAGCCCGGTTGCACGGCGACACGCAGTCTCCCTGCATCGGGCTGTCTGTTTGTTGCACCGGAGCAGTCTGGGCCGGATTCTGCCTGAAGTCGGACGCCAAGGTCTGACAATCCGCGACCTTCGACGCCTCCCCTCTCGACTCAGGACCACTTCACATCAGCACGGGTCATGACCTAAGGATAGCCTCGCTACGCACCATATCATGGTATTGCGTTCGTGACTTTGTCAATCGTGTTCGAAGTCTTGCCGCCGAAAGCCGTCAGTGCGGCAATCAGCACAATGACCACAAGCACCACGATAAAAGCATACTCCACGAGGCTTTGCCCGGCATCGCTTCTCAACGATTCCCAGATCCTTCTCATCCTGTTCTGCCTTTCGAGGCTGGGGAACCGTCCGGATTTTCCCTGCATTATTGAGTAACGGACTCCGCTTTTGCAAGGAAGTCTTGCCGTCCCAATCGCCAGGCAACGCCACGAGCACCGCCTCCGTCCGGCTCAGCGGCTTGCGGCTGTCAACGACCGGAAGCGGGGTGTGGGGACGGCCTGACCAAGCACAGAAGGCGCGCTACGCGGCCGCCACGAGGCCACCTTGACCTCGCAGAACCCGTAAACAAAAGAAACGGACCGAATGCGGCGGGCGCTGCATGGCCGGGGGCAGCCGACGTGCCGCCTATTGCATATGCGCCGTAAAGCACGTCGGGGCTCAGTTCTCAGCAGACCCCGATCCTACCCCTCGCAAGTCAGCCTACTTGCGGCAGCGTGGTCGACAATCCATACGAGTCTGCCCTCCGCAGGTCGGATCAACTGCGCCGGGAACCGCTCCGGCTGCCACGCCCCTTCCAGCACGGCACGGAGGGCCTCCGCCTTCTCGCGCCCACTGACAAGGAAGATCACCAGTTCGGCACTGTTGAGCACCGGAACCGTCAACGTTATTCGATAGGTCTGAAGTTGCTCCACCCAGTTGGCAACCACCAGACGTCTCTGCTCACCAAGAGCTGCTGTGCCGGGGAAGAGGGATGCTGTGTGTCCGTCTGCTCCCATGCCCAACAGGACACACGTGAAACGGGGGAACTGTCCCTCCTCCAGTCCGAACAACGTGCGCAATTGCCGCTCGTACTCCGTTGCCGCCGCCGACGCGTCAGTGTTTTCCGCATGGATTCTGTGGATGTTCTGAGCGGACACCGGCACCGCGGACAGAAAGGCCTCTCGCGCCATCCGGTAGTTGCTGTCTCCGTGCTCAGGAGGCACGTGACGCTCATCGCCCCAAAAGAAATGCACTTCGTTCCAGGGGATACGCCTCCTAACCGCATCGTCATGCGCAAGCAGGTGGTAGAGGCGCTTCGGAGTTGATCCCCCGGTCAGCGCTACCGTGGGGCGGGTCCCCGCCTGCACGGTCCCTTCGATCTGGGTCACCAGCAGGTGGGCGGCCCTGGCAGAAAACACTTCGGCGTCCGGCACAATCATGATTTCCGGGCCTGTCAAACTCACTGCATATTTGCCTTCGGTCTGCATGGTGCCCTTATCATAATACCGCGAACCAGGGCTGTGGTCGACGCGCATCTTCAGCGGAATGACCTGCCCGCCTGAGGCATGCACGCGCCGTCGCAGACAGAGGCCGCAACCATCGCTCAGGACACTATGTCACTTCACGCTTGTGGCCAGGGAGGCCCGAACGTTTCACCGCCGCTTGGTCACCCCGAACGCGGACGCGGCGCGGGATTTGCGCGAAAGTACCCGGTTTTTTGTACTTGTGACTTTTTGAGTCACGCGCATGCGGCGGATTGGGGGCACCAAACCAGCCAGGTGAAGCGGACAAAATCTGCAAAATGGGACACACGCGCGAAAAGAAGCACGAGAATTCCCAAGACGGGACAATGGACATGAAGCAGCTACTCAAGAGGCTTTTGGGACGTTCCGGCCAGAATATGGTGGAGTATGCCCTGCTTCTCGGTTTGATCCTGCCGTTTGCGATCATCGGGGCGCAGCAGCTCGCCGGTTCGATCTATGGCGCGACCGATCCGTTGCTGGCGGCGGGTGGCTCGTCCGCCGCTCCATGCGGTGAGTCGTACGCGGCGGCATCGGCCCCTTCCCAGTCCAGCCCGGTTTCGGGCAACGTTTATTACGTCGACTCGGTTGGCGGCAGTGATTCCAATCCCGGCACCTCCGAGGGTGCGCCGTGGAAGAGCGTGGCGAAAGTGAATGCCGCCTCGCTTGCGGCCGGGGACAGCGTGCTGTTCAAGGCGGGTT
>Ga0315289_10001248_pt1 | contig 39811 bp, 36 predicted proteins | sample YL17G11_40_MG_FD_203452 | JGI IMG/M metagenome (GOLD analysis project Ga0315289, IMG submission 203452) | Sediment microbial communities from Yellowstone Lake, YNP, Wyoming, USA - YL17G11_40 | ecosystem: Environmental > Aquatic > Freshwater > Lake > Sediment | place: USA: Wyoming | collected... | reverse complement strand
TTTGTCGCGCTGGTGGTGCGTGCTTGGGCTTTGCCCGGCTTTGCTGCCTTGGCCTTCTTGGCTTTGGGCGCGGCCTTCTTTGTGGCCGAAGCGGCGTTCTTGGCTCTGTTGGCGGGCTTCTTGGTAGCGGTCTTGGCCTTGGTGGCCGGCTTCTTGGGGGTGGCGGCAGGCTTGGCCTTGCGGGCCGCCTGGCTCTTCTTCCTGCCCTGCGCACGTTCTTTAGGGTCGCTGCTGGCTTTGGGGGCTGCCTTGCGCTTGGCGGCAATGCGAACGATGCCAGCGATCGCGTCTGGCTCTTTGAGTTGGAGCAGCGACGTGCCGCGCGTGGAACGGCTTTGCTGAGCCACCTTGGCTGCCGCGGTGCTCAAGCTGACGCCGTCAGCGCTGGTGATGACCACGTCGTCGTCCGCGCCCACGACGCAGGCAGCGGCCAGTCGGCCGGTCTGGGCCGACGCCCTGGCATACGTTGCCACGCCTTTGCCGTAGCGGCTCTGCCTGGGGTAGTCTGCCAGCGGCGTGCGCTTGGCGTAGCCCTTGTCGCTTGCGACCAGCAGCGCCCCACCCTCGTCGACCACGTCCATGCCCACCAGGCGGTCTCCGGCAGCCAGCTTGATCGCGTTAACACCCGCCGCGCTGCGGCCCATGGCCCGCACGTCATCCTCGCTGAAGCGTAGGGCCTGCCCGGCAGCCGTAACCAGGATCAGGTCCTGCCCACCCGGGGTCAGTTTGGCCCAGCGCAGCTCGTCGCCCTCCTCCAGGGTAATCGCGATCAGCCCGCTGGAGCGGATGCCCGAGAACTCGTCCACCGTAGTGCGCTTGATGCGCCCCTGCGCGGTGCACAAGACCAGGAACGCTTCCGGCTTGAACTCGGGCACGTTTACGACCGCGGTCACGACCTCGTCACTCTCCAGGGTCAACAGGCTGGACAGCGGGACGCCGTTCTGCTGCGCGCCGTTGGGAATCTGGTGCACCTTCACGGTGAAGCAGCGCCCCTTGTTGGTGCAGAACAGGACGTGGTGCAGCGTGTTGGAGGCGACGACGCACTTGACCGTGTCGCCCTTGCCCGCGCCGCTGGCGGCGGGCTGCGAGCGCGCCGAGAGCCGCCGCACGTAACCGCGCTGCGAGACGGCCACCCAGGCGTCTTCCTCGGGCATCAGGTCCTCTTCGCCCACGTTCCCGGCCTCTTTGTCGGTGATGCGCGTGCGGCGCGCGTCGCCGTAGCGGGTTTTGAGCTCTTCCAGTTCGGTCTTGATCAAGGCCAGGATTCTCTTCGGGCTGGACAACAGGGACTGCAGGTACTTGATGTACTTCTGCACTTCCTGGTACTCTTCTTCGATCTTGCGACGCTCCAGAGCGGCCAGCCGGCGCAGTTGCAGGTCGAGGATGGCACGTGCCTGGACCTCGGTCAGCTTGAACTGCCTTTGCAGGTTCTGCAGCGCCGTGTCGGCGGTCTGCGACTTGCGTATGGTGGCGATGACTGCGTCGAGGTTGTCCAGCGCGATCTTCAAGCCCTCCAGGATGTGCGCGCGTTGCTTGGCGCGTTCCAATTCAAACTCACTGCGGCGGCGGATCACTTGCTGGCGGTGCTCGATGAAGAGCTGTAGCATCTTCTTGAGCGAGAGCACGCGCGGCTCGCCGTCTACCAGCGCCAGCATGTTCACGTTGAACGTGCTCTGCATCTGGGTTAGCTTGAACAGTTGCACTAGCGTCGGGCGGGGCTCGACGCCGCGCTTCATCTCGATTACGATGCGCATGCCCTGACGGTCCGACTCGTCGCGCAGGTCCGAGATGGTGTCGATGCGCTTGTCGCGCACCAGGTCGGCAATCTTCTCGATCAGGCCGGCCTTGGCCACCTGGTAGGGCAGCTCGGTGACGATGATCAGCGACTTGCCGCCGCCGGCTTCCTCAAAGTGGGTCTTGGCGCGCACCTGGATGTAGCCAGCGCCGGTGGCGTAGGCGCTGCGGATGCCTTCCAGTCCGAGGATCGTGCCGCCGGTGGGAAAGTCAGGGCCTTTGACGCAGCGGATCAGGTCGTCGACCGAGACGGAACTCAGCTTGGCATAATTGTCGATCAGGTAGATCGTGGCGTCGCAGACCTCGCCCAGGTTGTGGGGCGGAACGTTGGTGGCCATGCCCACGGCGATGCCCGCAGCGCCGTTGAGTAGCAGGTTGGGCAAGCGCGCGGGGAGCACAGTGGGTTCGCGCAGCGTGCCGTCAAAGTTGTCCATGAAGTCGACGGTATCTTTGTCGATGTCGGCCAGCAGTTCCGCAGCGATGGCGGCCAGGCGCGCCTCGGTGTAGCGCATGGCGGCGGGGTTGTCGCCGTCCACCGAGCCAAAGTTGCCCTGGCCATCCACCAGCATGTAACGCATGGTGAAATCCTGGGCCAGGCGCGCCATGGCGTCGTACACCGCCACGTCGCCGTGTGGGTGGTACTTGCCGAGCACCTCTCCCACGATGCGGGCGCTCTTCTTGTAGGGCTTGTCGTGCTCTGAGCCCATGTCGTTCATGGCGTACAGAATGCGGCGTTGCACCGGCTTGAGCCCATCGCGCACGTCCGGCAGGGCGCGCGCCGTGATGACGCTCATGGCATAGTCCAGATAGGCCGCCTTCATTTCCTGTTCGATGTCCACTTGCCTGACGGTGCCGATTTCCATTGCTGGTACACCCTCTCCTTGCGGCTGCAATGGGGCTATTATACTCCATGCGGGCGGGGGAGGCGAAAAGTGACGAGTGACGAGCGCAACGTGAGCGTGTTGCGTGGTGAGTCGAGAACCCTTGTCGAAAGGTGCCATCGCGATACCTGCTGCGCGTGCCGAGCGACCTTTCGGGAAGGTTATTCCAAGATGCAATTGCCCTACACTCTCGTGTGCTGTGTGTTGACCATAGCAGAATCCGATGTTATACTCATTGTGAAGCGACAGCCGAGTTGATTCGTAGGCACGCAACACCTCTCATCTTGTACTCGTCGTGCTTCGCGTGCCATGTTCTTGCTCACAGGCAGGAGGAGCCATGAAACGAATCGCCGTGTTGACTAGCGGTGGAGACGCGCCGGGCATGAACGCCGCCATTCGGGCGGTGGTGCGCTGCGCGGTTGATTTGGGTTGGGAAGCCTATGGGGTTCGCCATGGCTATGAGGGCCTTGTCAACGGCCTCATGGCGCCGATGGGCGCCCGCGACGTCAGTGGCATCATCCAGCTCGGTGGCACGGTGCTGGGCAGCGCGCGCTGTCCCGAGTTCAAGACCGAGGCGGGACGCCTCAAGGCCCTGCGCGCGCTGAATCAGAACCGCGTCGATGCGCTGGTGGTCATTGGCGGCAATGGCTCTCAGACCGGGGCCTACGCCCTGTCCGAAATGGGCTTTCCCGTGATGGGTGTGGCTTCCACCATCGACAACGACCTCTACGGTTCGGAAATGACCATCGGGGTGGACACCGCACTCAACATCGCCCTCGAGGCCATCGACCGGCTCAAGGTCACGGCTTCGTCCCATCAGCGCGCCTTTCTGGTCGAGGTGATGGGTCGCAATTGCGGCTACATTGCGCTGGTGGCCGGCATCGCAGGTGGGGCGGAGTACGTGGTCATTCCCGAGGTAGAGACCGATCCGGAAGCCCTGGCCAAGGAACTGCGTGCGGCCTACGAGCGCGGCAAGTCGCACGCCATGGTGGTGGTGGCCGAAGGCGCCAAGTACAACGCCGAGGCGTTGGCGCACTACTTTCAGCAGCACCGCGAGCGCCTGGGCTTTGACCTGCGCGCAACCATCCTGGGTCACGTGCAGCGCGGCGGAGCGCCCGGCGCATTCGACCGCTTCCTGGCCACGCGCCTGGGTGCTGCCGCTGTAGAGCGCCTGGCCAACGGCGAAAGCGGCATGCTGGTCGGCCAGATCAAGGGCGAGATCACGGCCACACCGCTGGCCGATGTGGCCACCAAGAAGAGGGAACTGGATCTGCGCCTGCTCGAACTGGCGCGCGTTCTGGCCAAATAGTCCCGCACGAATGGAGCGAAACGCATGGTGAAGCCTCATTTGACATTATTCTGTGAACTGGAGGCGGCAGCGCTGCAAGAGCTGTTTGACAATCCAGCCGTGATTCAGGACCTGCAGGAGCTGCAGGCGGGAATCAGTCTGGGCATCCTGGACCTCAGCGCCGAACGCGCCGCGGTCGTGCGCCGCCTCAACGAGGTAGGCATCCCGGTCATCGCCTGGCAACTGCTGCCCAAGGAGCAGGGCTACTGGTTCAACGCCAGCAATGCGCACCAGGCCACAACGCGCTACGCCGAGTTCAAGGCCTGGACCGAGGAGCACGGCCTGCAATGGGCCGGCGTGGGCATTGACATCGAGCCCGATATGCGCGAGGCTGAGCAACTGGTGAGGGGCAAGCGGCGGATGCTGCACACGCTGCTGCCGCGCGCCTTTGACTATGAGCGCATGCGCCGCGCCCAGTCCGAGTACAACCTGCTCGTGGCCCAGATGCGCGTCGACGGCTACAAGGTGGACTCTTACGTCTTCCCGCTGATCATCGACGAGCGCAAAGCCGGGTCCACGATGTTGCGCCGGCTCACCGGGCTGGTGGACGTCCCCTCCGACCGCGAGGTGCCGATGCTCTACAGCAGCTTCCTGCGGCCGCGGGGCGCGGGCACGCTCTGGAGCTACGCCCCCGACGTGCAGGCCATGGCAGTGGGCAGTACGGGCGGCGGCGTGACAGTGGGCGGCGCGGACAAGGTGCGCCCGCTGGACTGGAGCGAGTTCTCGCGCGACCTGCGCCTGGCGCGGCGCTGGTGCAGCGAGATCTATGTGTTTAGCCTGGAAGGCTGTGTGCGCCAGGACCTGCTGCGGCAGCTCAAGGTTTTTGACTGGGACAGGCCCTTTACGCCGCCGCTCGACGTGGCTGCGCAGGTCAACCAGTTCCGCTGCGCTCTCGGCACCGGGCTGTGGCTCAGCGCCCACCCGCTGACGATGCTGAGCACGTTTCTGGCCGTGGTATGGCTGGTTTCGCACCTGCGGCGCAGGCACAGCTAAGCTGATCTTGAACGACGTGTATGGCCTGGGCGCGATGCGGTTGCGTTCACCTAGGATTTGCATGACCCACCGGAGGCTGCCATGAAGAAGGGGGTACTGCGTCAAGTCGTGGTTTTGCTCGCTACTCTGGCCACGATCACGGTCAACGCGCTGGCCAACATCGCGCCTTTCAACGGCCAGACCACGGGCGAGATTTCGGATCGCTTCCCGGTTTTCTTTGTGCCGGCGGGATACGTCTTTTCCATCTGGGGCCTGATCTACCTGGGTCTGTTGGCCTTTGCCACTTACCAGGCCCTGCCCGCGCGCATGGATGACGAGCGTCTGGGCGCCATCGCCCCGTGGTATGTCCTGGGCTGTGTGGCCAACGCGGTCTGGATTGTGCTCTGGCACTATGAGTACCTGACTTTGACCGTGCCGGTCATGCTCGTGTTGCTGGTCTCGCTCATCGCGATCTACCTGCGCCTGGGCATCGGGCGTCGCCGGGTCACGCTCGCGCAACAGCTCGCGGTGCACCTGCCTTTCAGCATCTACCTGGGCTGGATCACCGTGGCCACCGTGGCCAACGTCACGGATTTGCTGTCCTCTCTGGGCTGGAGCGGCTGGGGCATTAGCGGGCAGACGTGGGCCGGGATCATGCTGTTCGTGGCGGCTGCCATCACCTACGCTGTGAACCTGGCGCGTGCCGACGTAGGCTTCGTGCTGGTCATCGTGTGGGCGTTTGTGGGCATTGGGGTCAAGCAGGCCAGCGTGCCGTCCGTTGCGCTGGCGGCGCGCTCGCTGGCGCTGGTCGTGGCCTTGCCGCTCATCTACACCGTGCCGCGCATGAGGCGCAGGCTCCTCAAGACCGGCTAGCCCCGATGTGCTACTATTTCGGCTTTGGCTTGATCTCCGCCGCCATGGCGGCCGCGTTCGGCCTGGGTTTGTACAGCCGTACGGCATGGAACCCATACGCCGTGTGGGTGGCGGCGCTGAGTGGTACCACCTTTGTGATGTACGGGCTGGACAAGCTCCTGGCCCAGGGTGGTGGCGAGAGCGTGCGCGCGCCCGAGGGCATCCTGCACCTGCTGGCCCTGTTGGGTGGCTTCCCTGGTGGTTGGCTGGGGATGGCGGCTTTCCGCCACAAGATCAGTTCCCGCAGACACCCTGCCGTCTGGGTGGTGCTGGGGTTGAGCACGCTGGGACACGCGGTGCTGGCCTACTACTGGTTTGGCCCTGGCAGGTAGACTCGTGACAGCGCTGCAGCAATACCGAGACGAGGTCTGGAATGTCGCTTTGGCAGATTTTCATCCTTTTCACGCGTGTGGCTCTGTTCTCGTGGGGTGGAGGCCCGGCCTCCCTGGCCCTGATGCAGCGCGAGACCACGGCGGCCGGCTGGGTGACTGCGGCCGAGTTTGCCGACGCGGTGGCGCTGGGTAATGCGCTGCCCGGGCCAGTTGCGCCACAGGTCTCGGCCTACGTCGGCTACAAGCTGGCGGGCGTGCCGGGCGCGATTGCCGCCGCCGGCGGCACAGTCGTGCCCACCACCCTGTTGATGCTGGTGATGGTGGTCATGTTCTTCCGCATCAAGGACGCGCCGATCATCCGCGCCATGTTGACCGCGGTGCGGCCAGTGGTAATCGGCCTCTTGATCTGGACGGCCTTTGACATGGCCAAAACCGTGTTCGGGGCCAAGAGCCTGGGCTGGGGCAAGGCGTTGCTGCAGGGCTGGGACAAGGCCGTTATTGCGCTGGTGGCCTGCGGCCTGCTTACCTTCACCACGGTTAACCCGGTCTGGCTTGTGCTTGGCGCTGCCGTGCTCGGACTGGCGGTGTATCGCTGATCCAGCCGTGGCGTTGCGTGTCATGTGCGAACATAACCATTGAGAGAGGACGTCATGGCGAACGTCGCGATTGCTGGCGCGGGAATGATGGGCGCAGCCACTGCCTACCCGCTCTCGGATAATGGCCACACGGTGCGGCCGGTGGGTACCCACCTCGACGACGACATCATCCGAAGCCGCCTAGAGACACGCTACCACCCGACGCTCAAGCGCGAGCTCCCCGCGGGCGTGCAGCCCTTCTTTGTGGAGGAGATGGCCCAGGCGCTGGATGGCGCGAACGTCATTGTGGGTGGCACGGTCATCCTCGGATAGGGGGCACGTGATACCCAACGCAGTGCGGGCGGTCGTGCTGGACCTCAACGGCGTCGTGACGACGGACCTGAATCAGACGATGCCAGCGCTGGCCGAGGCGCTGGGCGTCTCGCTGGAGCCGGTGCGCCTGCACGCGCTCTGGTATCCGCTCTACCTGCAGGCCAGCCTGGGCGGCATCACTCCAGACCAACTGCGGGGCGAGCTTCGCCAGAAGCTCGCCCCCCGCTTCTGCTCCCACCGGGCGTGAGGAGGCGCAGTGGCTGGCTGCCATCCACCTCAAGGAGCTGGACCCGGCACACACCCTGGCCAGGCTCAAGGCGCGCTACAGGCTGGGCCTGCTCTCCAATTAGTCGGTCGCTGGGCGCGGGCCATTCTCGACCGCGAAGGGCTCTCCTCCTACTTGAGTGCTGTGCTCATCTCCTCGGACGTCGGCGTGCGCAAGCCCGATCCCGAGGTCTACCAGCGCATCTGCCGGCTCGTGAGGGTCCCTCCCGGCGCGGCCGCCTACGTCGCCGACGAAGAGGAGGACCTGCTGGCTGCACAGGCAGTGGGCATGTTTCCGGTCTTCATTCCGGGCGAGGACGCCACCAGCCGCGTTGGTCTGCGTGTCGCGTCGGTTTCAGACCTGCTCGATCCGGTGTAGCAAGACAAGGGAGCACCCTTGCCTGTGCAGGTGCATTTGGCTATAATCAGCCCAGTTTGAATGACTCACATTGAACCTGGGGGTATGCATGGCAACCGTTGGAGAAATCCGTACTGCACTGAAAGAGGTAATGGACCCAGACCTCGGCCAGAACATCGTGGACCTGGGCATGGCCCGTGACATAACCGTGTCAGGCAATCAGGTGACGGTGACCCTGGCCTTGACAACGATGGCTTGCCCGCTCAAGAACCGCATGGCGGACGACATCAAGAAAGCGATTCGCGGCCTGGATGGCGCGCTGGTCGTCAACGTGAAGCTGGCCGAGATGAGCGCTGAGGATAAGGCCAGATTCGGCGGCCCGGTGGAACGCGAGACATCCATTGCTGAGGCCTACAACGAGATCAACCACGTCATCGCTGTGGTGAGTGGCAAGGGCGGCGTGGGCAAGTCGTCGGTCGCTTCGCTGCTCGCGGTGGCGCTGCGCCAGCGCGGTGAGCGCGTGGGTGTGTTGGATGCCGACATCACCGGCCCCAGCATCCCCAAGATGTTCGGGCTGCATCACGTGCAGGGCATGAGCCCGATGGGCATCTTGCCGGCCGTGAGCTCCACCGGCATCAAGGTCATGTCCATCAACCTGTTACTGGCGCGTGAGGACGAGGCGGTCATCTGGCGCGGTCCCATGGTCAGCGGGGCCGTCCGCCAGTTCTGGGGCGACGTGCTGTGGGAAAAGCTGGACACCATGATCGTGGATCTGCCGCCTGGCACCTCGGACGTCACGCTGACCGTGATGCAGTCCCTCCCACTCAGCGGGGTGTTGATGGTGACCTCACCGCAAGACCTGGCAGGCATGGTGGTGCGCAAGGCGGCCAGCATGGCGCAGCAAATGAACATCCCTATCCTCGGGCTGATCGAGAACATGAGCTATGTGCAGTGCCCTGACTGCGGCCGCAAGATTGAGGCCTTTGGCCCAAGCCAGGCGGACGCGACGGTGCGGGCGTTGGGCGTGCCGCTGCTGGGGCGCATCCCGCTCGATCCCGGGCTGGCACTCCGCTGCGATCAGGGGCAAATCGAGATTTATCCCATGGACATTGTGGCTCCTATCGCTGCCGCGGTCTCTGAGCGCGTGCCCGCGGAAAAGTGCAAACCGATCCTGTAGGGGCGTGGGGCGCGAGCGTGCAACCTCACGGCCGAATTGATCTCTGGATTCTCCAGTCCCCGTGTCTGAAGAGAGGTGCCGCATGTCCACGGTCTGGTGGCTCAAAGCTGCGTTCTTTGGCTTCTGCTGATTGCAGCAGGGTTCTTCTTCGGCACCCTCTGCCAGCAGATGGGGGGCGCCTACCTTGTGCTGATTCCCCCGACCAGACAGCTCCTGCCTCTGCTCCTGCGGCTACTGGCGGCAGTGGGGCTTGTGACGGTGGCCGCAGGCATCGTCACGGCGCTGCTTCGTCCGCTCTGGGTGGCTTGTGGTGCATTCGCGCTTGCGGGCGTGGCGATACTCCTGGGATGGGGCGTGAGCCGCGAAAGCGCACTGATGACCTTGCTCTTTGTGCTGGCGGTCAGCGTCTACGCGGCCATCACTCAGAACGACTTGCGCAAGCGCATCGCTTTCTCCGTGCGTGCCCTAGAGCAGGCGCAGCCTATCCTGCTGGTGGCGCTCCTCGTGTTGGCCGTGTGTGGCTTCTACCTGGGCTACGCCGCGCAGATTCGCGAGGAGGGCTTTTCCATCCCGCTGGAACACAGAGAGCGTGTGGCAAATGACCTGGCCAATCGCATTGCCTCGGGTTTCCCCGAGATGTACCGCGAAGGCGTCCGCTCTGGTGTGCACGACCAGGTGTTGGACCTACTCTCCGTCCAGTTCCGCAAGGCGGTAGAACCCTTTGAGCGCTACATCCCTGCGGAGTTTGCTGTGGTCCTCTTTCTACCGCTGTTGGCCGTCACCTACCTGCTGGCCTGGGTGCCTGCACTGTTGCTGGGTGCGATCTTCCCCTTGCTTCGTGCCGTGGGCATAGTGAAGGTGACCACCGAGATGGTCGAAGTCAAGCGCCTGGCGATTGCCTAGATGAGAGTCACTTGCCTGGTGGATGATGCCGTGAAGGGAGGCCGCTACTGGGGAAAGCATGGCATGTCTCTGCTGATTCAGCGAGAGCACTGGATGTTGTCCAGGAGGCAGCCAACTGGATTGCAGATCCCTATCGTGACGACCTGTCCCTGGTGCTGCAGGCTGCTGGCGGACTCGTGCTGATCTGTGGGTGTTGCCATGCCGGCTTGCTGAACACGTTGTACCACGTGCAGGCGCACTCTACGGGTGAGGTGGTGGCCGTGCTCGGCGGCATGCACTTGGCCGAGGCAGATGAGTGCCAACTGGCGCACATCGTAAAGGCCCTGCAGCGGATGGGGTCGCCTTACCTGTACCCCATTCACTGCACTGGCGAGCGTGCCTACATCGCGCTGGCCAATGCGTTTGGTATGCGGGTGTCAGCCTTGCGCGCCGGCAGCACTCTGGAATTCGCACCCTGAAGCGGCTTTCCATCTGGCTGCACAGTGGGTGGAGCTGTGCCCTTGACCATCTACATCACGAACCGTCCCAGGCCGACGATCGCGCGCAGCCCCAGAGCCGCCAGCAGAACCGCCAGACAGACGATGATGACGGCATAGTCCTCCGCTCGCAGGACGGTTTCGTGCAGGTACGTCCGCTGCGGGCTGCCCGAGAAGGCCCTGGCGGCCAGTGCCAACTCGATCTGTTGCGACTTGGCCATGGTCCCCAGGATGAGTGGCACAGCGATGCGCGCATAGGCTGGCAGCCGCTGCAGCAGGCTCATCTTCTCCAGCGCTAGTCCACGCAAGCGCTGCGCCTCGCTGATGGCTGCCAGTTCTGCAAAGAGCAGCGGAACGAAGCGCAGGGTGGTGGAGAAGACAAAGGCCACTGTGTAGGGAACTCTCATGCGCACTAGCCCCATGATGACGGCGTCCAGGTCTGTGGTGAAGACCGCCAGTGGGATGGCGAGGATCAGAGTCAGGCTGCGCAAGCTGAGCATGAGCCCGTAGGCCAGTCCCTCGGACGTCAACGTGAGTCTGCCGCCGATCAACCACCAGGCTTGAGGAGCTCGCCAGAGGGACGTTCTGCCGACCCAGGTGTTCCAGAAGCCCTGCGTGACCAGCAGAACGGCCAGGACCGGCAGCATCATGCACAGCACGCGGCGCAGATAGGAGCGGCGCACGCCAACCACGAGGCATAGCAGGAAGGTCAGCATCGCCAGGGCAGCCGAGAGTGCCAGGCTCTCCCAGAGCAGGGCCAGGAACGTGATGGTCAGCGTGATGACCAGCTTGGCGCGAAAGTCGAGCCTGGCGAGCGGCGAGCGCCGCGCTGAACCGATGTTGTCCCAGCTCATGTGGGATCTCCCCGACTCGTAATGCAGGCTGCCAGTTCCTCAGTCGTCAGGATAGGCAGAGCGACGTTGTCGGTGGACTCAATGCGCTGGGCGAAACTTACGATTTGCGGCGGAGTCAGGTAGGTGCTGTTCAGGACGTCCGTATTGTGCAGCGCCTGACGGATGGGCGCGTCCAGGGCGACCACCCCTTTGCCCATCACCACCGCACGTTGTGCGTATCCTGGCATCAAGTGCAGGTGGTGAGTGACCACAACCACGGTCTTGCCAGCCTCGTGCAAATGACGGGTCACCTCGAGGATGCGCCTGGCGCCCAGATAGTCCTGTCCGGTGGTCGGCTCGTCAAGGACGAGCGTGTCCGGCTGCATGGCCAGCACTGCCGCGATCACAACGCGAGCTCGGTCGCCTTTGGGTAGGGAGAGGGGGTGCCGTTTGCGCACCTCTGCCAGGCCCAAGGCGTGCAGGCTGCCCTCCACCCTCTCCACCAGCTCAGCGCCGCCAAGGCCCAGATTGCGTGGTGCAAAGGCCACCTCTTCCTCAATGCTGGCGGTGAAGATCTGGTTGTCCGGATTCTGTGAGACAAACCCAATGTGCTGCGCCACTTCGCTGACCGTCAGATCGCGCACGTCCCGACCGTTGAGCAGGACCTGTCCACTGGCCGGTTCCAGCAGGTGCAGCAGGTGTTTGAGTAGGGTTGTCTTCCCCGCCCCGTTCTGCCCCACGATGATTACGTATTCCCCCTGACGAACGTCCAGTGAAACGCCGCGCAGGGCCTGGGTGCCGTCAGGGTAGGAAAATGCTACGTCTCTCAACGATATCAGGGCTGGCGCGCGGGGATCGGCCGACTCTACCGCCTCGAACTGGGGCAGGTGGACGTCGATTCGGTCATGCATGGCTTCGTACGTCTGTGTGGCGTCCGAGAATGTGCTGGGAATGGAGGGCGGATTGAGCCCTTTGGTCTGCAGCGCATGAAAAAAGTGACTCACCTGCGGCGGGCGGACCGCGTGTTCGAGCAGCCGGTCGACCTGGGCAAAGACCCGGCCCGGCACGTCCACGTCAATCAGCCTGCCACTGTCCAGGAGCGCCACACGGTCGACGGACTCGGCTAGCTCCTCGCTGGCATGGCTGGCCAGGACGATGGTAATCCCTAGTTGGGATTTGAGTTCGCGCAGGGTGGCGAAAACCTGTTGGCTTCCCATCGGGTCGAGCTGAGAGGTCGGTTCGTCCAGGACCAGCACTTTGGTGTGCATGGCCAAAGCCGCTGCGATGGCCAGCCGTTGCTTTTCGCCTGCCGAGAGCTTGCTGGGGTGCTTTTTCTCTGCGCCGTCCAGACGCACCAGCGCGAGCGCCTGGGGGATGCGCCGTTTGATCTCGTCGCGTGGCACATTCAGGTTCTCCAGAGCAAAGGCGACCTCGTCTTCCACAGAATTGGCCACGAGTTGGGTCTCTGGATCCTGGAAGACCACCGCGACGTGTTCCGCCAGTCGATGGATGGGGGTCTCGATGCTGTCCAGACCAGCCACACTGACGTGCCCGAAGAACCTTCCACCGTAGAACTGGGGCACGATGCCGTTCAGGGTCAGGCAGAGCGTCGTCTTGCCCGCGCCCGTGGGCCCGATGATGCCCAGGAACTCACCCCGGTGCAGCACCAGGCTGATTTCGCGCAGGGCCAGCTCCGTCGCGCGGGGGTATTGATAGGAGAGGTTCTGAATGCGCACCAACGGAACCCGCGCGCTCATGCGTGGTTTTCCGCTACAGGCTGCCGGTCCCTATCGACCAGGCCAGGCGCCGGGGCGTGTGGTAGGAGCTCCGATGTGCACACGCAAAGCGAAAGGCTGCTGATGGACTTGATGGCGAGCTCCTAATAGCCGGCCTTGGTCGGCCTGACCAACCCGATGGCACGCAGGCCCAGAATCACGCCCAAACCTAGAGTGCTGCCCACAATGGTGCGGATGAGGTGTTCAGCGGGCGAGAGCACCGCAAGCAACTCCCATTGTGGGGCTGTCCACGGTGTGATGGGATAGAAGAGTGCATTCGCCACAATGTAGCAACTGGTGTTCACGATCCAGCAACCCAGCACCAGCCCTGCCAACAGCCTGGTAGGGTCGGGGCTGGCGATCCAGTCTCTGGCCAGTCTACGGGTAGGGAGAATCCAGAGCAACACCCCCACCCAGTTCACCCAGGTGCTGCGCAGCGCCAGGCCCAGGCTGATGCCGCGCGACATGCCCAGGCCGATGTACGCCACAAACGCCGCCGCGAAAACGCCAAGCGCCAGAAGCCACTTGCTGCCCCTCTTCTCGACCAGGATGCCGCCCGCGGCGGCTACCACGAGGCCGACCAGTGGCGAGAAAGGTCCCGTCGCCGTCAGCGGGGCAAAGGCGAGTCCGATCAGTCGCCCGACGACCGCGGCCACCGCACCAGCCCACGGCCCGAGCACAATTCCCACCAGGGGATAGACGGCCTGGCTCATTGGGAAGGCTTTGCCCACCCCCAACACCACCGAGACCGGAATGATCACGAACGAAAGAGCGACGATCACGGCAGCCCAGATGACCACGTACACAATCGGCGCTCCGTCGATCGCCACGCCCATAACTCGCCTGACCTTGCGTTCCTCTCCCTGCGGAGCAGCATTGGATGCCACGCTCGTTCTCCTTTCGACCCAGGCTGATGCATTGTGCGAAATGTAACGCGGCACAACTGCACAGTCAGATGCCTCCGACTGAAGGTGCAGAGATGGCCAAGCAGTGCTGCCTGACCACGAACTCGTATGCGCAGCATGGACTCGCCGTCTCTAGAAAAGGAGCAACATTGCGGCACCCGTCGCCCAAGAGAGGCGTGCGCATAGCCTCATCGTCACCGGTGAACGATGGCGATAGTCAAAGCGCGCCCCGCAGAAGGCGCGCTGCAGCGGAGAGGGTGGGATTTGAACCCACGAAGCATTTCTGCTTACGCGATTTCGAGTCGCGCGCACTAGACCGAACTATGCGACCTCTCCAGAGGATAGATTGTCAGGCGCGGCCATTATAGCACAAGGTCTTGAAAGTGCCAAAGAGCGCAACAGCATGGTCGCGCGATACGGCCGAGCCACCGTCACCAGGCGTAGGCGTGCTGGGTCAGCACGTAATGGCCTGCAAGTCTCGGCAAAGTCACCGAAATGTCAAGAATTAGTACCAGGAGTTGGGTATACTTGTTCAGTAATCAAGCACAAGGAGGTAGCTCGAAAATGCGCACAACGCTCAAGAGTCTGGCTATTGTTGTTGGCATTCTGTCTGTGCTTTTGCTCATCGCGATGGTCGCCACAGCGGCTCCTGGCGCTCCAGTGGGACCGGATGTGGCGCAGCCCACTCCCACAGAGGTCGTTTTCCAGCAAGGGGCGGATGGCTACACCGGGTCTGAGACCGCCTACATCGACTATTTCAATCCGAGCACGAGCTTCTGTCGGAGCCAGTACCTGCTCGTAAGTGGCAGCCCCTCCAGGTCAGCACTGGTCCGCTTTGACGTCCACACCATTCCCTCCAACGCCACGATTCTCGAAGCTTATCTGGAGACCTATGCCGACCCGGAAAGTGGTGTCAGCCCGCTGGAAGTCGGCACCTTTGGCATGCTCAAGGATTGGACGGCTTGCGAGGCGACGTGGGCCAACGCGAGCGCCGGGGTTGCCTGGCAAACCCCAGGGGCGTCTGGCCTCACCGATCGGACCATCCTGCCCTCCGACAAGGAGATTCTCCAGGGCGCAGGATGGTATTACTATAACGTCACCCAATGGGTTCAGAACTGGGTTCTGAATGCCAGCCTCAACCAGGGCGTAGTGCTGAACAGCGTCGACCCACGCTACGGCCAGCTCTGCAAGTTGATCTCCAACCAGCACTCTGCCACAGATTTGCATCCGCGGCTGCGCGTCAAGTACGTGGTTACCGGTGTTGCGCCCTCTCCTGTGCCAGTGCAGCAAATCCTGCCGACGGGCGTCATGACGTTCCAGCAGGGCCTGGGCGGTTACACGGGTTGCGACGACACGTACATCGATTCCAATATGCCCTCCACGAACTTTAACCGTGGTCAGTTGTTGCTCGTGCGTGGCCGGGTGAATACATCGAGCCTACTGAGGTTTGGCATTGCGGCCCTCCCGCCCGAGATCCAGGTGCTGGAAGCCTATCTTCAGGTGAATGCGATGGACGAGAGCGCCGTGCAACCGTTGGAGGTTGCGTCTCATGCCGTCCTGCGTCCCTGGGCGGATGACCAGGCAACCTGGTTGAACGCGACTACAGGCCAGGCTTGGGAGGAGGCGGGTTGCACCGGTCTCACGGACCGCAGCACGTTGCCTTCGGATCGTGAGTTGCTGCACGGCATGGGCTGGTGGCAGTTCAATGTCACGGACATCGTCAAGCAGTGGGTGGAGCAACGTAGCGCAAACAGCGGCTTTCTGCTGGAGAGCCCAGACGAGTCCTCGGCTGCCTTGTACAAGCTTGTCAGCACCAACCACACAGACACGACTGCCTACCCGGTGCTGATTGTGAGCTACGCTCCGCTGCCGCCGACTCCCACGCCCACGCCCACGTCTCCCACGCAGCCCACGGCGACCCCGATGTCGTGGCATCGCCACGTCTTCCTGCCGGCCATCTTCAAGGCCCACTAGTCGACAAGCCAGCAGAAGCATCCCACAGGGCAGAGACCCAAGCGGGTCTCTGCCTTCTTGCGTGAGTTGCCAGGAACCACGGTCCGCGCTACACTACAGCATCATGCGGTAGGCGCGCTGCGGGGCGTCCCGCCAGGGGCGGGGCTGAGGCCGACTCTGCCCCTGTCCGTCGCCTGACGCGAAAGAGGAGGGAATGATGATCAATCAAGCACGCCTGCTGGATACCTTCCTGGCACTGGTGCGTATCGACAGCCCATCCGGTGAGGAAGCGGCTGTCGCCCAGCAACTCAAAGGAGACTTGATCCAGCTCGGCATGAGCGTGGAACTGGATGCGATGCACAATCTCGTGGCCCACCTGCCGGGTAAGGGCGAGAGCTTGTTGCTGGCGGCCCACATGGATACCGTAACGCCCGGACGAGGGGTAAAGCCCGTGCTGCGCCACGGCGTAGTCTACAGCGATGGCACCACGATCCTGGGGGCCGACGACAAGTCGGGCATTGCGGTCATCCTCGAGGTGTTGCACATTTTGCAGGAGCAGGGTCTACCGCATCCACCGCTCGAAGTGCTGATCACGGTGCAGGAAGAAGTGGGCCTGCTGGGCGCCAAGGGTCTCGACAAGTCCCAGCTGCACTCCACGATGGGCATTTCCTTTGACGCGGGGGATGGGCCCGGGGCCATCGTGGTCTCGGCGCCTTCACACGATACCCTCTCTGCCGTGGTGCACGGCCGCGCCTCGCACGCGGGAACCCAGCCTGAGAAGGGCGTAAGCGCCATCGTTGTGGCCGCGCAGGCCATCCTGGACATGCCGCTTGGCCGCATTGACGAGGAGACCACGGCAAACATCGGCACGATCCGCGGCGGGGCGGCCACCAATATCATCCCCGATCGCGTCGAGTTGCGCGGCGAGGCACGCAGCCGCCAGATGACCAAGCTCGAAGCGCAGACGTCGAAGATGGTCGAGGCGCTGCAATCCGCGGCCCGCCGCTACGGCGCCAGCGTCGACGTGGAAGTGCAGCGCGAGTATGAGAGCTACAACCTGACCGAGTCGGACCCCATGGTCAGTCGTCTGATGGCTGCCTGCCAGGCCGTGGGGGTGGAGCCGGTGCTCGTGCCTACTGGCGGCGGTAGCGATGCCAACATCTTGAATGCCGCGGGCATGCACGTGGTGAACCTGAGCACGGGCATGGCAGCAGAGCACAGTACAGCAGAGCACATCGCGGTAGCCGAGATGGTCACCTGCGCCGAGATCGTGCTGCAGTGCATCGACAGCCTGGCGTCCTGAGTCCAGAATGGCGGCGAGGCCGTAACAAGGAGGATGGTGATGGGAGAATTGATTGCCTGGGGCACCCGGATCATCCAGTTGGTGCAGATGTTCAGCAGTCCAGCCCTGGACGCAGTGTTCAAGGGCCTCACCTTCCTGGGTGATGAGCAGTTCTACTTGCTGCTGGTGCCGCTTCTGTATTGGTGCGTTGACAAGTACCTGGCAATGCACCTGGCCTTTGTTTATCTGGGGTCGGCCTACGTCAGCACCACGCTCAAGGCTGCCTTTGCCGTGCCGCGCCCCTCGCCCAGCCAGGTGCGTGTGGTCACGCCCATCGATAGCTACTCGTTTCCGAGCGGCCATGCGCAGACTGCCTCCGCCGGCTGGGTCTATCTCGCCATTCGGGTGCGCAAGGCCTGGTTCTGGCTCGTGGCGGTGCTACTCGTCTTTGGCGTCTCGCTCTCGCGCGTCTACCTGGGTGTGCACTATCCGCAGGACGTAATTGTCGGCACGCTGCTGGGCCTCGTCATTGCGCTGGGCTACCACGCGCTGGCGCATCGCCTCGGAACTCGCGCCGCGGGGCTGCCGCTGTGGACCAAGGTGGTCCTGGCCTGCGCCGTGCCGCTCTTGCTGTTGCTCTTGCACGTCGAGGACGACACGGTGGCATCAATGGCCACGCTGCTGGGCCTGGGCGTGGGCGTGGTCCTGGAGCGCGAGTGGGTCAGATTTCGGACCGCCGGCTCCGTGTTCCAGCGGGGCCTGCGCCTGGCCCTCGGCCTCGTCGTGATGCTCACCATCTACCTGGGGCTCAAACTGGTCTTCCCGGCCGGGCCGGTGTTCCGTGGCGTGCGCTACGCGCTGGTGGGGCTGTGGGCCAGCCTGGGTGCGCCCTGGCTGTTCGTGAAGCTGCGCGTGGCCGAGCGCGAATAGGCCGTCGAGTTCACACAGGGGTCTGGCACAGCCAAGGCACGTAAAACGCCGAGTCGCCATGCGGCGACTCGGCGTTCCCGTGCGCTGCTCTAGGGCTGTGCGGGAGCAGGTACCTCGGCCAGGGCGGGCGACGCCAGCTCGTGGTAGACCAGCGTCCATACAACGGACTGGAATGCCACGTGAATCCCGCTGACTCCCATCAGGAACACGACGCCTGGGATGCCCAGCACCACGGCTACCACAATCGCTGCCAGGACTCTCTGCGTAATGGCCCACACTGCCAGCGCAGGCGCGGCCACCAGGCCCGCCACCAGCACCAGCAGCGCCGTCATTAGGAAGCCAACGGCCAGGCCGATCCCCAGCAGCACGAGCCAGAGTACGGCCACGTGCCGCAGGTTCTGACGCGCCATGTGATAGCCCTGGCGCAGACTGTCGAACACGCCTTGCTTTTCCAGCACGCACTTGCGGTAGGCCAGCTCCAGCACGATGTTGATCACGGTCCCGACCACGATCAGCAGGCCGATCACCAGCAGCATTAACAGCACCGCGGTGATCACGGCCAGGATGCCGATTGCCGCTCTCTGCAGCGTCAGCAGCAAGAGCGGTGCCAGCGCCAGCAGGATCGCCAGCGCGGCCACTATGGCCATGGGAACGCCGACCATCAAGTCCATCACCAGGATGCGCCACAGCCTAGACCAGCCGATGCGAAAACCACTGCGTACGCTGGTCGTGCCGGTTTGCTCGACCTCGTCCACCATGCCGATCAGGGCAGCGCGGCTGAGCGGACTCAGAATCAGGGCCAACACGATTACGACCGCCACGACCGCGATCACGGCCACGATGAGGCCCACCACCGTCGCGGGGGCGAGGTGGTTCGTTGAATCGAAGCGGTACTGCGCTCCCGATCCTCCGCGGAACCCGGCCCCACCGAACAAGGTCAGGATGAAGCCAAACAGCCACAGCGATTTGTGCTTCCACGTGATGTCCCACGCTTGCTTGAGAATCCTTGTGTACTCCATGTGTCCCTCCTCTGACAATTCCGATGCGATGTGCGTTGCGGGGGGCGAACACAGGGTTCGCCCCTACTGGACCGCGCATGTGGGATTTTCTCCTACGCATTGTCAGACGCAGCCTGTCCGCTGTCTATTCAGTTGCTGTTGCGCACCCAATGCACGAGCCAGCCCAGGTACAACCCCGAGAGCAGCACCAAGATGCCCAGAGCAGACGTCCAGGCTGCCAGGATAGCCCACTCACCCACCACGGGCCAGGTCAGCGCGCTGGACACGTGCAGGTTGTCCACGAGCCGCGCGCCCAGGTCCCACGCCAGGGGCCCCACGAGCGGCCTGGCCAAGGGCGTCACGTCGAGGGCAGCTGGGTCAGGCAGACGGTTCCAGCGCTGTAGCAGAAAGACGATTGACACCAACAGCGCCAGCCCTTGCAGTGCGGCGCTAGAGATGGCCAGACCCAGAGGGGGCAGGAAGGCCAGGCGTTGCTGTGCGCCTCGACTGGTCGCGAGGCGCGGACGCAGCCTGGGGGCCAGGCGCTTCCAGAACTCGGCGTTACCGGCAATGCCGGCCTGTGGCAGCGCGTAGGACCGCAGGGCCAACGTGATAGCTTGCAGCTCATGCAAGTGCGCGCGGCATGGTGCGCACTCGGCCAGGTGCGACTCAAACTGCGCGCGTTCCTGGGGCTTCAGCTCACCGTCGCGGTATGCTTCAATCTGGTTCGAGTGGGCGCAGGCCCGCGTTCTGGCTTGTGGGTTGCTCATGCTTCCTCCAGAGGCCCGGTCGACACGTAGCCGGCCAGCTCCTGGCGCAGCCTCTGCCGGGCATAGTTGAGGCGCGACATCACTGTGCCGATAGGGATGCCCAGGGCAGCGGCGATTTCGCGGTAGGATAGTCCATTGTACTCGCGCAGTACTAGCGCTGCGCGTGACTGGGGCGGCAGTGCAAGGACGGCGCGGCGCACCGCCTCGCCTAGCTCGTGTCGCAGGGTCTGGCTCTCGAGGCCGGGGGTTTCATCGGCCAGATCAGTGGACTCCTGCGGCGGAGGCGCATTTCGGCCGGGCAGGTCAGTCCCATCCAGACTAACCACTGGCCTCACGCTGCGCAGACGCTGAATGGCGGTATTGCTGGCGATGCGGCAGAGCCACGTGCGCAACGACGCCTCGCCCCGAAAGCGCGGCAGTGCCTGCCAGACGTGCACAAAGGCGTCCTGGGCAACGTCCTCTGCCGTGGCGGGGTCTCCACACAGCCGGTAAGCGAGCGCCACTACTGTCGAGCGGTAGCACGACACGATCTCCGCAAAGGCGGCGTGGTCCCCGGCGATACTGCGCCGGATCCATTCGGCTTCTTCCCGAGCGAGTACGTGCACGACGTGTCCTCTCTCAAACAGACGCCGGAAGAGCCACATATATTCGAAGCACATGCCGGCCGGACTGCGGTGGGTTTCGGCGCATCTCTTCGAACGGACCTTCGAGAAAGTGGCCCCACAGAGGAGCTTGACACCGCCACGCGGTTCGTAGTATAGTAGGCCAGGTTCTTCACAAGAGTCATGTGTCATTCTCTCCAGCCCGCCGTAACTTTCCCTATTGTACCACGTCTTGAAGAGAGGAGTGCAGCCCTACGATGCAGCCGAATGACGAGTCGGCACTGCTTTCCAGGGCAAAGGAGTACGACCAGGCAGCCATTGCCGGGCTCTATGATCGCTACTCCCTGCGCATCTACAAGTACATCTACCACCGGCTGGGCAATGCGCACCAGGCTGAGGACCTGACGGCCAATACCTTTCTGCACATGCTGGAGGCCATTCGCTCGTCGCGGACGTGGCAGACTTCGTTCTCGGGCTGGCTTTACCGCATCGCGCACAATCTGGTGGTGGACTATTTCCGCACCTCTCGGCCGGACAAGGACCTGGAGCTCGAGAATCAGCCCATCCCCTCGGAGGAACACCCGGCTGACCTTGCGGAACGTGCGCTGACCCAGCAGCGGCTGCGCACGGCGATCAGTCAGTTGACCGAGGAGCAGAGCCTGGTCGTAACCCTGAAGTTTGCGGAGGGCATGAGCAATGCTGAGGTGGCGGCTCTGTTGCACAAGTCAGAAGGGGCCATCAAGTCGCTGCAGTTTCGGGCGCTGGCCACGCTGCGTCGCCTGATCGGCGAGGAAGAGCTATGAGCAAGCACCTGGAGGCCATTCTGGATGAATGCCTCAGCCAACTGAATAACAACGAGACTGTGGAGGCCTGCCTGGCCCAGCATCCCGCGCTGGCCGCCGACATCGAGCCCTTGTTGCGCATGGCGGACCAATGCCGTTCCTTGCGGCCGTCGCCCGAGCCGGCGCCCCCCGCGCTGCAGGCTGGTCGGCAAAGGCTGCTGAGCGCAGCGGCCGTCCATAGGACGGCGCAAGAGGAGCGCCGTGCAACGTCCCGAGCGCCGTGGAGGGCGTTGGGGCTGCTGCGCAAGAGTGCAGCGGCAGCCCTTCTGGCGGTCTTGTTGTTGGCGGCAGTTCTGGGTGGGGGCACCATCGCAGCCTCGGCCAAGAGCCTGCCCGGCGACACCCTCTACCCCGTCAAGCGTATGACCGAGGACCTGCAGCTGGTGCTGACCCTCGGACGCGAGGCACACGCCCAGCTAGCAGTCCGCCTTGAGGAGCGCCGCCGCGAAGAGGCCAGGGCCATCCTCAGCAGTCGCCGCATTGCCGACATCTCCTTTCGCGGTGTGCTGGAGACCCAGGTGCAAGGCTGCTGGACGATCGCCGGCGTCCCGGTGTATCTCTCCAACGAGACGCAGGTGGTGGGGGACGTGGTGCCAGGCGCGCACGTGCGTGTCTCCGCACGTTCGCTCAGCGATGGCAAGCTGTGGGCTACGCGCATTGACCTCGAGCCGGAGCAGCCGACTCTTGCACAACCGACTGCAATCACCCTGCCCAGTCCAACCTTGCCGCCGACGCCCTCCCCCACGCCGAATGAGTTGCCCGCAGTTGTCGCGCCAACTGCAGTGCCGCCCATACCCACGCTACGCCCGACTTCGACCGCGCGGCCGAGCGCCACGCCTTCGCCCACTCCGACGGAGATCCCGGCCACCGCCACGCCATCGCGCGAGGTCAAGCTCCGCTTCAAGGGTCGCATCGAGGCCATCAGCGACAGCACCTGGATCGTGGGCGGCCAGGCCCTGCGCATCGACGCGCAGACGCGCATCTTTGACCAGGAGCGGCAGGCCGCGCTGGGCGCGATTGCGACCGTGCTGGCGGTCCGCCAGGCTGATGGCAACCTGCTGGCGCTTGAGATTGTGACGGAGCGCGAGCCATCCACCCCCGATCAGCTCTTCGAGTTCCAGGGCCTGATCGAGAGCTTTGGCCCCACCCAGTGGGTCGTCGGCGGCTACCGCTGTGCCATCACTGCTGACACCCGCGTCGTCGGAAGCCCGCTGAAAGGACTCCTGGCGGAAGTCAAGGCGCTACGGCGGGCCGATGGCTCGCTGTGCGCCACGCACATTGTGGTGACGGCGCCAGTCGAAGAGGTCCAGTTCGAGGGCTCGATCCGCGTCTTCAGCGCTGCGGAATGGACCGTGGACGAGACCGTGGTGCGCCTCGACGCCGAGACCGTGATTGCGGGCGAGCCAGTCGTCGGCTGCACGGTCGAAGTCCAGGGCCTGCTCTTGGCCGATGGGGCGGTGCTGGCACGCCGCATCGTGGTGCAGGCTCCGCCCACCGCCACCCCAACGCCGCTGCCAGCGTCGGGTTCTTCGGGCGATGTCACACCCACGACCTTGCCCAAAGCCCCTGCAGCCACCGCAGAGCTGATGACTGGGCCGGCCGGGTCGCCCTCTCTAGCCGCGGCGAGCCTGCCGACGGCTCAAGCGGCCTTGCGCTAGGAGGTATGCCGGTATGAAGCGACGCTGCATACAGCCCTTGTGCTGCCTGCTGGCCTGTCTGGTCCTGGCGCTGTTCTTGGCGGTGGGCCTGCTGCGTCAGCAGCCCGCCAGCGCAGACGGCGCGTCTGCGATGACACCGACGGCTGAGACTAGGCCGCGCCTCACCTCGCCTCACGTCTCCCGCTCCCCCTATGGCGACCTGATCGAGTTCAGGGGCTTGATCCAGGAGATCGACGAGCGCTACTGGATTGTGTCGGGACGGGTGGTCCTGCTCACCGAGACCACTGTCACTCGGGGGCGACCACAGGCCGGGGCACTGGCCGAGGTCAAAGGCGTGCGCGTCTTTGGCGACGTGGTGGTGGCCCGAAGCCTGGAGGTGACCGTGCCGGGCGCCTACGATCAGGTAGAGTTTGAGGGCACCCTGGAGAGCATCCTGGGTGAGACCTGGGTCGTGGGCGGCGTCACTGTGACCATCAGCCCTGTCACGGAGCTGCAGGGCACGCCGCGCCTGGGCGCCGGCGTCGAGGTGCGAGGTGTGCTGCAGCCTGATGGTTCGGTCCTTGCCGAGCGCGTCACCGTCAAGGGATTGAGCCCGGTGCCCCAGATCGACTTTGCCGGGCAGGTGGAGCAGATCGGAACCACGGAGTGGACTCTGGCCGGAACCACCGTGTTGGTCGACGAGCACACCTTTGTCGATGAGAGCCGCGCGCCTGCCGAAGTGGGTATGTGGGCCCAGGTTCGGGCAGTGCCGCGGGACAGCTCCTGGTTGGCTGTTCGCATACGCCTCTCGCGCCCCAACTGAGCGGCGCACCCATCGAAGTCCAGGAGAGCGCCTTGAACACAAGGGTCGGTTGGGTTTGCGCTGGCTACGTCGTGCTGCTTCTCGGAGTGCTGTGTGCCACCGGCGGCCACGTCCACACGGCCCACGCCGCCCCAGGATCGCTGGCTCTCCGCGCCGATCCCATTAACCTCTCTTGTTCCGAGACGAGTTCCCAATCTCCGATGCTGGCCGTTGTCGGCGACACGGTGCACGTCGTCTGGGAAGAGAATGGCCACGTGCTGCATCGCTTCTGCCGCGCGCAGGCTTGGTCAACGACCCGCAGCGTGGCCACGGGCGAGCAGCCGGCCATCGCCGTGGATACTGCGGGCGTGGCGCATGTGGTCTTTGTGAACGAGTTTGGCGGCAACTACGAAATCTACTACTGCCGCTGGAACGGATCGACCTGGAGTCTGCCGCGAAACGTGTCCAACACCAGTGGGGTCTCCTCTGCGCCCGCTCTGGCCATCGCGCCTGATGGTACGCTGCACGTGGTGTGGACGGACAACACGCCGGGCTACAACGTGATCTACCATGCCTACTGGGATGGCAGGTACTGGATCAACGAACCCATCCCCAATGCCATGGGCGGCGTGCCCGCCGTCGCCGTCAGCGCCGATGGCTTTGTCCAAGTCGTGTGGCAGGACCGTGATGTACCCGGCGCGCCGTATGAGGTCTACTACAGCCGCTGGAACCGAGTCGACTGGTCATTGCCAGAGAACCTCTCGGACAGCGCGACGGAGCAATCCATTCTCCCGGCCGTGGCCACCGATGGCAGCTCCACCGTACAGGTGGTGTGGCAGGAGAAGGTGGACGGCAAGTATGCGATCGAGTACACGTGGGGCCGGGTCGGCGCGTGGTCTGTGCCTGAGAGGCTCTCCAATAGCGCGGCAGAAGGCTACTTGCCCTGCATCGTCGCAAGCCGCAGCAGCGGGCTGTATGCGGGCTGGGATGAGAGCACCCGCACACTGTACCGTGACAAGCGCAGCAGTGCCGGTGGCTGGTCCCACGAAACGCTGGTTATGAGCGACTTGACAGGAGTGGCTGAATTGCAGCTGGCGATGGACGCGGACGGGTGGCTGCACGCCGTCTGGGTGCAGCGCATCGGGGCTGATAACTGGGACGTATTCTACACCGACCTGTCCTTTGGCCTGGAGTTGCCGGTCATCCTCAAGCACGCCGGCCGCTAGGCCGCCCGGCTACGCCGCAGTGCGCCGCAGATGAATCAGCAGGATGGCCACGTCGGCCGGGCTGACGCCCTGGATGCGGGCCGCCTGGCCCACCGTAGCGGGGCGGAAGCGCAGCAGCTTCTCTGAAGCCTCGGCGCGTAGACCATTGATCTGCCCATAGTCAAGCTCCGCTGGGATGCGCCATTCCTCCAGACGAACCACTCGCTCCACCTCCCGCTGCTCCCTCTCGATGTACCCCGCGTACTTGGCCTCGATGACCACTTGTTCTATCACTTCCGCGGGCAACGATGTTGGGCCGGGAACCAGCGCGGCGATCAGGTCGTATGTTACGTCCGGGCGCCGCAGCAGTTGCAAAGCGTTGGCGTCGCGCGTCAGTGGTTCGTGAGCCAGGCGCTGCAGCACGGCATTCACTGCCTCCGACGGGGGCAGGTTGGCGTCGGCCAGACGCCGCAGCTCTTGCGCGACTGCGTCGCGCTTGCGCTCGACCCGCGCGTGACGCTCTGCGCTCAACAAGCCTACTTCGTGGCCGATGTGGCTGAGCCGCAGGTCCGCATTGTCGTGCCGCAGCAGCAGGCGGTATTCGGCGCGCGAGGTGAACAAGCGGTAGGGCTCGTTCACCTCCTTGGTCACAATGTCATCGATCAGCACGCCGATGTAGGCCTGGTCGCGGCGCAAGATGACGGCCGGTCTGCCCTGCACCTTGCGCGCGGCGTTGATGCCGGCCAGCAAACCCTGCGCGGCCGCCTCCTCATAGCCGGAGGTGCCGTTGATCTGCCCGGCGAGGAACAGACCGCTGACGCGCTTGGTCTCCAGCGAGGCCGAGATCTGTGTGGGTGGCACGAAATCGTACTCGATGGCGTAGCCCGCGCGCATGATACGCGCATTGGCCAGCGCCGGGATGCTGTGCAGCATGTTCCGCTGCACGTCCTCGGGCAGGCTGGTGAAGAAACCCTGCACGTACACCTCGCCCGTGGCAAAGCCCTCTGGTTCGAGGAAGAGCTGGTGCGCCTCCTTGTTGGGAAAGTGCACGATCTTTTCTTCGATGGAAGGGCAGTAGCGCGGACCCGCACCCTCGATAAAGCCCGCCGCGATTGGCGAGCGCTGCAGGTTCTCGCGCACAATGCGATGCGTCTCGGGGTTGGTGTACACTAGATAGCAGGGGAGTTGCGGCCGCCAACCGTCCAGACGGACGTCGGGGTACACCGGGTTGATCCAGCCCCGGGGATCGAGAATGAGCGGGTCGGCTTCGGCACGTGACTCGTGACTAAAGTAGAGCGGCGTCTCGCTGCCTGGCTGCAGCTGTGTCTGGCCGAAATTGATCGTGCGCGCGTCCACACGCGGAGGCGTGTTGGTCTGCAGCCGGCCCAGGCTGAAGCCCAACTCGCGCAGGCACGCCGAGAGCCCTATGGCGGGGAACTCACCTGCGCGTCCGGCCGGGTAGGAACGCTCGCCTGTCAGGATGCGGCCGTTGAGGAACGTGCCTGTCGTCAGCACCACTGCGCGCCCGTGATAGACCTGCCCCACATGGGTGACCACGCCCTCCACGGCATCGCCACGCACCAGCAGGCGTTCCGTGAGCGCCTGGGCTACGTCCAGGTTGGGCGTGCGCTCCAAAGTGTGCTTCATGGACAGCGAGTAGAGGCGCTTATCGGCCTGGGCGCGCAGCGCCTGCACTGCAGGGCCGCGCGACGAATTGAGCAAGCGCACCTGGATAAAGGTGCGGTCCGTGTTGCGGCCCATCTCGCCACCCAGGGCATCGATCTCACGCACCACGTGGCCCTTGGCGGGCCCGCCGATGGCCGGGTTGCAGGGCATCTGCGCGATGAGGTCCAGATTCATGGTCAGGAGCAGCGTGCTGGCCCCCATGCGCGCCGCGGCCAGGGCTGCTTCGCACCCGGCGTGACCCGCACCCACCACGATCACGTCATACCGCTTTTCCGTCATGGTCTCTACTCTTGTCCCACGCCGGGCCGTTCGCCCCGGCGGGGCCCGTGCGCCGGCCACGAACGGGGGCGCAGCAGTTGGGCCGCCACGCGGTGGGGAATGGCGCGAAACACGCCCCAATCGTGCCAATCCCCGGGCAGACTCTCCAGGCGCTCGGCCACGGTCGACAGATCGGAGGGGTCCACTTCGGAAAAGGTGGCAATCTGCTCGGAGGGATCGTGGGTCTCCAAGCGCCCCTCTCGCTCGCGCAGCAGGAAGAGGTAGGAATGGATCAGGACCAGGTGCCCCCCGCAGCGCAGCTCAAACTCGAGTGCGGCCAGGAAGCGCTCTACACTGACCTGGAGCCCTGTTTCCTCCTCCGTCTCACGGTAGACCGCGTCCAGCAAGGGCTCGTGCTCCAGTATGGTGCCCGAGGGTACGCGGAAGGCACGTTCGGGGTAGAACTGCTTGGTGTGTAGGATCAGTTTGCCGTTGCGACGCAGGATGAAGAGCACCACCTCGCCGAAGCGCTTGCTGGCCTTGGTGCTCCAGAATTCAAAGGCCTCGGGTCTCATCTCAACCACATAGCGTTGGCGCAGCGGAGCGCCGTATGCGGCGCCCAGTTGCGCGATTTCTTGTTCCCGGTCAATTGTGTCCAAGCTAGCCCTCCGCATGCAGGAATCTCGATGATTATAGCACAGCCACGCTGCAGGACGGAATCGAGTGCACAGAGGGCGTCCAACGATCTCACCGGGGGGCAACTCCGCAATACCTGCCGGCTGTTACGAGAAGACGTTCGGGAAGGCTACTCCGACACAAGAGACCGGGCGCGGGGCCCGACCTTGTTGTGTCGCAGGTGCATGGCTACTCGTCCAAAGACTAGAGCAGCCCCACACGGTAGAAGATCATCAGGAATAGCGCTACCACCGCGAATAGCACCGACACGGTGATCAGCGCATAATCGACCGTTTTGAGGTGGATTCTGCGCGTCTGTGAAACCTTGCCTGAGCCAAAGCCGCGGATCTGCGAAGAGGTCGTGATCTGCTCGGTCATGATGGCCACGCGCCGCATGAGTGGGTTCATCAGTGGCATGGTGCGCTTGACGATCTTGACCGGGTTGATGGTGTTGATGCTCCAGCCGCGTAGGCGCTGGGCGCTGAGGATGTGGTCTACGACGCGGTTGAGGTGCGGGATCAGCTTGTAGGCGATGGAGATGACAAAGACCACGGCCTGGGGCACATGAAAGGCCAGCAGCGTGTCCGTTACCTCGGCCACCGACGTGGTATAGATGAACACAAAGCCATAGGTGGCCATGATGATGGAGCGCAGTTCCGAGGCGGCCATCCACATCAGTCCGCCTGGCGTGATGCCCAGCTTGCCAGCGATGGGGAACGTGTGCACCAGCAGCGGGGTGGTGGCCCAGACCGGGTCGAGCACCTTGTAGATGGCAGGGTTGGTTTGGCCCAGCGAGGTCATCGCCACCGGGTAGAGGCTGGTGATGACGGCTAGAATGATCACGTTGAACCAGTAGAGGGGCAGCTTAGAGTCGTAGACCATCCATGCCGCCGGGATCAGCAGGAACAGCTGAAAGAGGGGGTTCCACCAGATGCCCACCACGATCATGATGGAAGCAATGATGGCCATCTTGGTCAGCGGGTGCAGCCCCTTGTGCAAGAACGTATCGCGCGACTCATACTCCAGCCAGTAAGCCATGCTCTATCCCCGATTCCTCTCTTTCCCCAGGTTATACAGCATCAGGTCGGCCATTTCCTCCACGGTGAGCACGTTGCCTGGGAAGCCCAGGTCGCCCAGCCGTTGCCCGAGCTGGGTGATCTGGGGTGGTTTGATGTCGGCCTCCAGCAACTTTTCGGTCTGGGTGTAGATCTCGCGGGGGGTGCCCTGCAGGATGATCTTGCCCTTGGCCATGACAAAAGCGCGGTCGCAGTGTTGGGCCACCGTCTTCATATTGTGCGTGATGATGACAATGGTGCGGCCCTGCTGGCGCAGCGTCTCCAGGCTTTCCATCATCAGCTTTTCGCCGCGCGTGTCCAGTCCCGTGGTGGGCTCGTCGATCAGCAGAATCTCGGGCTGCAACGGCAGCACGCAGGCGATGGAGAGGTAGGTCTTCAGGTCCTCCGGCAAGGACATGGTAAAGTCCTTCTCGTGGCCCTTGAGGTGAAAGGTCTCCAGGATCTGCTCGATGATGGGCTGGCTCTCAGCGGGTGGCATGCCCAGCATCATGGGAGCAAAGGCGATCTCCTCTTGCACGGTGTCGGCAAAGATCTGGTCGTCCGGGTTTTGGAAGACATAGTTGATTATTCTGATAATGTCAACGATCTTCATCTTGGTGATGTCTTTGCCCATCACGTGCAGTACGGCGTCGCGGTTGCTGGGCTTGAGCAGTCCCACCAGGTGACGGGCCAGGGTCGTCTTGCCAGAGCCGTTTTGGCCGATGATGCCGATGATCTCGCCAGCGCGAATGCTCAACGATACGCCGCGCAAGGCGGGGATATGCGGCGGATAGACGTGCTCGAGGTTCTCCACCTCAATGACCTGCTCGCCGAACGTGCGCGGCTGCGTCTGGCCAAAGCCCGGAGGAACCTGGATGCGCTGCACGCCCGCGGCGGCCAGCAGCTCGCGCGTGGCCTGCGTGGCCCCCTCGAGGGTCACGGGAATGCGTGGCAGGGCCACACCCGCTTCTTGCAGGCTGAGGAACAGGCGCACTACCTGCGGGTGGCCCACGCCAATCTCGTCCAGGATTGGCGAGGCAAGCACGTCCATCGGGCCGTCTGCCAGAACGCGGCCTTCGTCCAAGACCACCACACGGTCCAGCTTGTCGGCCAGCGGCTCGATGTCGGCTCCTGATTCGGTGATCAGGGTAGTTGTCCGCATCTCGCTGCGTGTCACGCGCTCGACGACGCTCATGACGCGCTCCTTGCCGACGGGGTCCAGCATGGCCACCGGCTCATCCAGGGCTAGGACGCACGGTTTCATGGCCAGCGAACCGGCCACGGCCAGTGCCTGCTGCTCTCCACCCGAGAGATTATTGGGATTGCGCCGCTCAAAGCCCTCCAGGTCCGTCTCTTTCAAGGCGTAGCGCACGCGCTCCCAGATCTCGTCTGTGGGCACGCCCAGGTTGGCGGGGCCAAATGCCACGTCGTCTTCTACGGTGAGGGAGAAAATCTGGGTCTCGGGGTTCTCAAGCACGATGCTGACAAAGTGCGCCATCTCGGAGACGTCGCTCTGGCGGGTGTTCTTGCCGGCGGTGATGACATCGCCATCCTGGTAGCCTGGCTCGATTTGTGGCACCAGGCCGTTCAACGCTTTGACAAAGGTCGTCTTGCCCGCGCCAGCACGCCCAATGATGCCTACGACTGTGCCTGGCTCGAGTGACAGACTGATGTGTTTCAGGGCCGGCTGTTTGCGGTGAAGGTAGCGGAAACTATAGTCCTTGAACTCGACAACGCTCATGGAATTCTCTTGCCTCGGTTTCTGCTAGGGCCGTTCCGCCCCGGCGGGCGGCCGGCCCGAACGGGGTCAGCCTCGCTTGATGGTGAAAGGCGTGTGTCTCTTCAGCCACGTCGTTGCCGTTCGCTTCGCCTTGTCTAGTCGACAAGACTGGGCGAAGACGAAGCTGTTGGGTGCCCAATCATGCGGTCTCAGGATGGATCGCGAAACGCGCCGGCTGTGGTCGGACCGCAGCACCGACGCGGTCCGACCACAGATGAGATCTTATGGCATGCGAGTGGGGGCTATTCCTCGCCTCGCCCACCGGCCCAGGCGCGTCGGGCGGCCATGCCGGCCAGGTACCCGATCGGCACAAAGGCCAGCGCGCTCAGCACCCAGTAGGGCAAGAAGGGGAACGCCAGTTGAGGCAGGACCCAGTCGCGCGCGATGTTGGCGGCCGCGGCTTCCCAGGGGTTGCCGGTGATATAGTCGCCGACGAGCCAGCCGATCTGGTGAATCGGCTCGGACAGAATCCAGGCCGTCAGGAAGCCGACCAGCAGGCTCTTGTTGCTAGGGCGAAAGTGCACGAACTTGAAGAAACAGTAGCCCGCGTAGGCCCAGATGGCGGCATCAAAGACCGAGTAGGGCAGGATGTTGAGGAACACAGAGGCGCCACCCGACACCCAGAAGGGATGGATGAACAGGCGGCCCAGCACCTGCCCGACCAGCAGACCAAAGAACGAGATGATGCTGCCAAACAGGGCTGCCGAGCCCGCGATCACCATGGCCTGAAAGTCCAGGCGAATGCCTTCGCTCAGAGCAGCCACGGCGAACAAGGCGCCGACCACCCCGATGGCCACGTAGGTGTAGGGCGATGCTACCTTGACCTTCATGCCCTCCACCCAGCGTCCGGGCATCACGTTCCATTCGGGGTGGCGCGAGAACTTGTACATCCAATAGAGGGCAAAGGGAAACGCTGCGGCAAAGGCCCACACCCACAGCAGGAGCACGCGGCCGGGCGCGCCCGAGACGCCCAGCTTGGCGCCCCAGGGTTGCGCGACCAGAAAGGCGATCGCCCAGATCAGTATGCCGGCGATCATCACGTAGAGCAGATTGCGCTCTGTCTTCTTGGCCTTATCGTCCATTCTACAATTCCTCCTTTGATTACTTGTTTCCAGTCCTTGGCTACCCATGGGAAAAGCGGGTTCCCGCTAAGACTCAGCTATCGCTCATGGATCACCCCCCTCCCTTCGTCTTCGCCTAGTCTTGTCGACTAGACAAGGCGAAGCGAACGGCAACGCCGATTCCCGGGGCCGTCTGCCACCAGCAAGCGGCACGGAACGATGGCCAAAGGCATTCCAAGGATGCCGGAAACGGCAATCAGAAGGCTATCTGAGCTCCTGCAGTGCCTGCTCCACTGTGGCGTTCTCGTGCAGCAGACGCACCAACGCGCGCGTCATCGCGGCTGGGTCGGGATGCTCCCAGACGTTGCGCCCGTAGAACACGCCTGCACCGCCCCCCTGCAGCATGTGCTCTGCTGCCTCCAACGCCTCGCGCGGCGAGTGCGCACGCGCGCCGCCTGCCGTGAGCACCGGCACGGGACACACCGACGTGATGCGGCGAATGCCCTCGACCGAGCCGGGGTTGTGCGTCTTGATGAAATCTGCACCGTACTCGGTCGAAATGCGCGCCGCAGCCGCCAGGGCCTCGGCGTCAAACCACTTGCTCGGGTGCGGGATGGCCTCGCCAGCCAGCGGCACCTGCCAGCGCTCGCATTCGGTCGCCACGCGCGCCGTGATCTCGATCGAGTCGACCTCGGCCGGGATGCCGAACCAGGTCATCACGATGATGCCCTCTGCGCCAATGCGCAGCGCGTCCTCCACGCTGTACAGTTGCGACCAGCGCGTGAACGAGCCCCACTCTTCGCTGAAGAACGAGGGCCCACCGTCCACGCGCACGATCACGGGGATCTTGCCGCGCAGCAGCGGCCGGAAATGCTTGGCTATGCCATAGGTGGTCATGATCGCGTCTGCGCCACCTTCGATGATCGCCGCCAGCGTCTTGCCCGGGTTTTCCCAGCCCTGGGGCAGGCTCACGGCCATGCTGTGATCGATCGGCACGATGACCGCGCGTCCATCACTCCGAAAAATGCGGTTGAGACGAGAGTTCATTGCAGTCTCCTTGGCCATATGACCTAGTCCTTGCCCAGGACTTGGGTCACGGTATCGTTGAAAGCGGCCACGACGCGGTCCACCTGCGCTGATGTGATGACCAGGGTGGGCTGGACGCGGAAGATGTTGCCCATGGGGCCCGAGAAGGAGATGACCACCCCGCGCTCGTGCAGGCCCAGTTTGATCTGGTTCATCTTGTCCTTCGGGACGGGCTGCTTGGTCTTCGTGTCCAGGACGAGTTCCACTCCGCCCATCAGTCCCTTGAAGTCGCCTTGGCCCACGTAGCGCGACATGGGAGCGTTGAGGAAGCTCTTACTGAAGCGCTTGCCCATGGCAGCCGCGTTCTCCCAGAGTTTTTCGCGCAGCAGTACCTTGGCCGCGGCATAGCCGGCAGCCGTGGCCAGCGCGTTGCCCGAGTGGGTGGGAGTCGTTCCGGTCTGGATCTTGGCGGCGCGCTCGTCGTTCAGCATCACCATGCCGGCGGGGATGCCGCCGCCCACGTTCTTGGCGATGACGAATATGTCCGGCACCACGTTGCCGTGGTCGCAAGCCCACAGCTTGCCCGTGCGGCCAAAGCCGGTCTGGATTTCGTCCACCACCAGCAGGACGCCGTGCTTGGTGCAGATCTCGCGCACGCGCGGCAGCCAGGCATCAGGCGGGATGATGCCACCGCGCCCCTGGACGGGCTCCACGAGCACCGCGCCGATGGAACCCTCGGAGACAGTGCTGATGGCCGTGTCAGTAATGATGTTCTCGATCTCTTGCGCGCAGCGCAAGTCACAGGCGGGGTAGGTCATGTTGAACGGGCAGCGGTAGCAGTAGGCGTGCGGGGCGCGCAGAAAACCGTGCTCCAACGGTCCGAAGCCCTTGTGATATGAAACTCCACCCGTCGCGGCCAGCGCGCTGCCGGTGAGGCCGTGGAATGCGTTCTTCAGCACGATCACTTCATACTTGCCGGTCAGCAGGCGCACGCACTTGAGCGCCGTGTCGATGGATTCGGTGCCGCCGTTGGTATAGTAGGCCTTGTTCAGGTCGCCAGGGGCGATCTCGGCCAGCAGCTCGGCGTGCTTGACCAGGGCCTCGGTGGTCTGCAGGATGGAGACTTGCATCACTTTCTCGGCTTGCTCCTTGATGGCAGCGACGACTTCGGGATGGCAGTGGCCCACGTTGACGGTAAAAAGCCCGCTGCTGCAGTCGACGTATTCCTTGCCCTCCGGGTCCCAGAGCAGGGCCCCCTTGGCCCTGGCCACCACCGTTGGCTCGGCGACCCCGGCCCAGGCCCGGATGACGTGTGCGGCATCTCGACGGATGAACTCTTCCGAACTCGACATGTTCTCCCTCTCGTTGAAATCAAGATGTGCGAAAAGCCGGGCAGCCTACGCGGCCGCATTGGCGACCGCGGAACCCACCGGGCAGACGATGACCTCAATCTGGTTCTGGCGTAGTGTGTCCAGGTAGTGAAGCGGCGTGCCACTGTCCGTCACGACCTTGTGTAGCGCCTGGAGCGGGGCGATGCAAGCAAAGGACACGACGCCAAACTTGGTGTGGTCAGCCAGGAGGATCACCTCGCGCGCTGCCTTGATCATGGCCTGCTTGCCACCGGCCTCGAGCAGGTCATAGTCCGTCAAGCCAGCCTCTGGGTCGACGCCGGCGACGCTGAGGAACAGCTTGTCGGCGTGGATCTGGCCCAGGGCATAGCAGCCAAAGGGGCCAACCAGGGACAGTTCTTTCTTCTTGAGCTTGCCGCCCAAGATGATCACTTCCACGCCCTCGCAGCGGAGCAGCTCGGTGGCCACGTTCACGGCGTTAGTGACGACCACGACTTGGCGCCGGGTTCTGAGGTTCCGGGCGAGGTGTTGAGTTGTGGTGCCGGCATCGAGGATGATCACGTCGCCATCTGCCACCAGGCCTGCTGCCGCCTGTCCGATGGCTTCCTTTTCTTGTGCGCTTTGGTCTTCGCGGGATATCAAAGAGGGTTCGTGTGCGCTGTGAAGCGAGGCCGCGCCGCCGCGCACGCGCAACAAGGCCCCCTGCACTTCGAGCGTCTGTAGGTCGCGGCGGATGGTCATGGGCGAAACGGATAGTTTCTTGCTCAACTCCGAGACGCTCAGCACACTTCTGGACTGGAGCTGCTCCAGAATGGTCTGGCGTCTCTCCTCCGTCAGCATTGCGCTCACCTTCGACCACACATGTAAGCGGCCATTCTCTGGGTGCGCGTGGGCCCAAACGTGACGTCAACTGAGCTTCGCGCCGTGCGATGCGTTCATTTGTGTTCGTTTCCGTGCTAATGATAGCAGAATTCGGCCCACGTGTCAAATCGCAGCTTGAGGGTGTCGAAGAACCTTCCCGAAAGGTGAGGCCGCGATACCGACTGGCACGCTTCGGCGGGCCTTTCGGGAAGGTGAGTCCAGGAGCAGGGTAGGCAGAAGAAAAAGAGGTGCCGGAGAGGATTCTCCAGCACCTCAGCCGTCAAGTGAGTACGCCCAACGCCGGGCACAACCCGGCAGGATCTGGTCCTCGAAGGCTAGCGCAGCCCTTGCGTGATTCCGCCAAAGATCGCTATGGTCGTGCCGAAGATCACGCCAAAGATCAGGGCGATGATCGCGGAGACAATGGCCCACCCGATCGCGCCCACGATGATGACGATGATGGCCTGACCTGTGTCCAGGTCCAGACCCTCACGCACGGCCATCACGCCCATGATCAGGGACAGGATTCCGCCGGCCAGCGCGCCGATCCAACCCACGCAGGGGATGACGTTGAGAATGCCCAGGATCTGTGGAGCCTGCGAATACCCGATCAGGCGCAGCATGCCCTCGAGTGAGCCTTTGCCGGAAAACATGGACTTGCCGACAAAATAGGTCACGGCCGACCACACCACCCAGCCGATTACACCGCTGACCAGCGAACTCAGGAAAGACGCAAAGAAGTGCTGCGAGCGTACGGCTGACCCCAGTGCCGAAAACAGGGTCGCGACCACCACGACGATAGCGGCCTCGCTGGTAGCATTCGGGTCGCCTTCGATTTCTTTGAAGACGGAAAAATCCAGCTTGATGACGCGCATGATCCGATCAATCATCTCACACTCTCCTTTTCTCCATTTCTGTTCGTTCTCTACTCTCCAGTGCTACGCTACTCCAGTTATCTGTTCGCATCCTCCTTCGCCACACGGATTCTTCAGGCGCCGCACGCCGGTCCGGCGGGGTTGCCTGTGCCATTTCTCTCTGGTGCGCAACATGCTCATGATGGGGGGCACGTCGATGCCACCCGCCAGGAAGACATAGCCGGGCGCGTCGTGATGAGAGGTGCCACAGGGGCCATAGGGCCCATCCACGTAGATGGACTGCCGGGCGGGACGCTTCTGACGGTGGCCGTAAGGTCGCCCAGCCCTTTGGGTAGTAGTGTGCCCAAGGAACGGGCCCGCACCACGCATAGCTTGGAAGATGAAGCAAAGATCAAGCGCACCCACTACAGCAACGCACACGCACTATACCGCGGTTCGCGTCAAGTGTCAACGCGAGTGCCTGGAAAAGCCCTGGCGCCCCGAGCGGTCTGCTTGACGCAAGGTGCTGCGAGAGCTATAATCCCCTGCTGAGATTCTTGGGAGGGGAGCAGGTACCGAGCATGGACGAGCAAGCCCTGGTGGCTGCGGCGCGCCGCGGCGATGCCCAGGCCTTCAATACGCTCATATTGAACTACCAGTCGTTGGTCTACAACGTCGCGTACCGCATCCTGCACGACGAAGACGCAGCCGCAGACGCTGTTCAGGATGCGTTCATCTCCGCCTTTCGCGCCCTGCAGACCTTTCGCGGCGGATCGTTCAAGGCGTGGGTGCTGCGCATCGTGGTCAACGCCTGCTATGATCAGTTACGCCTCACCAAGCGGCGCCCGACCTCCTCCCTGGACGAAATGCTGATCGATCCCGACCACAGCGACATTGTGGCCGACGGCGCCGAAACGCCCGAGGAATACGCCATCCGCCAGGACCTGGGCCGCGCCATCCAGGCCGGACTGGACACGCTGCCCCCCGATCAACGTGCCGTGGTGGTGCTCTCCGACGTGCAGGAACTGAGCTACGAGGAAATCGCTGTGGCCACGGGCGTGTCTCTGGGTACTGTCAAATCGCGGCTCAGCCGGGGCCGCGCTCGTTTGCGCGACTACCTCCGGGACACGCGGGAACTAATCCCCGCGCGCTATCGTCTAACAAACGAGGCGGAGTTATGATGTTCAATTGGATCGAGCGCTGGACCACAACTGAACACGAGCGGGTCCGCGAGGACCTCTCGGCGTTTCTGGACGGCCAGTTGTCGGCGGCAGATCGTGGGCGTGTGGAGCGCCATCTGCAAGAGTGTGCCGACTGCCGTGCGGAACTGGCGTCTCTGCGCCAGACGGTATCGCTGCTGCGCGCGGTCCCCGCGGTGAAGCTGCCACGCTCGTTCCTGCTGCCCGTTGGCGAGGCGCGCCAGCCCGCGCGCGTTCAGCGGCGCAGTTGGGGCTATGGCTATCTGCAGGCCGCCACCACTGTGGCAGCGGTCCTGCTGGTGCTGGTCGTTTCGGGCGACGCGCTGCTGCGCTTCCAGGCGTCGCTGCCGGCCTATGGCTTGCTGCGCGCGGGCCGCTCCTCGCCCGAGGCTCTGAGCGCGCCTGCCACGCAGGAGGTGCAGCCCGTGTCTGCGCCCCGCGTAGGGTTTCAGGCGTCTCCACTAGTGGAGACACCTGCGACCGCGCAGCAGTCGACAGGCGATAGCCAGGCGCTGATGACGGGCCCTGGTTCGGAGCCAACGTTCGAGCCGCCGACAGCTGCAGTCGCCGGCGGAGCAGCGGTGGCCCAGCCCGCGAGTGTTCCCCCAGCGCCGCAGAACGCGCAGACGCCTGCGCCCCAAGCGCAGCCCTCTGCGGAAAGCGTGCACTCGCCGGTGCCGCCCGCACCGCCTGCCATCGCCACGAGCGCCGAAACCAGCGTCGCGCCGCTGGACAAGACCGTCCAGCCCCGTGCTGCGCTGGCGATCACGGTTGTGGTGACGATCACACGTATGCCAGAGGTCCAGCCGACGCAGGCTGCGGCCCAGTCCGTGCCGACGCATACGCCCGCCCAGGGCGCCTCGGAGCCGCAGCCTAGCAGCGCAGCGGAACTGCCAACGGCTGTTCCGACGGCCCTGCCGCCTGCGGACACACCTGTGCCGACCGGCACGCCTGTGCCTTCGATCGCCGCGCCGCTGCCCAGCCAGGAGCCAGCGCGCGTGGCAGCGGTGGCCTCGCCGCAGCCTGAAGATGACCAGTCCCACAAGGCGGGAGGCCGTTCGTTGAGCGAAACAGCGGGTTGGCTGGCTGTCGTGGAGCCCTGGCGTCCCTACCTGCCCTGGGCAGAACGGGGGCTGGCTCTGCTGCTGGCCGCGTTGCTGGGGGCCATGCTCGTCGTGCGCCGAAGGCGTCGGCCGTAGACGAAACCCGGGCCTGGGGCGCCCGGCAAGCGGCCTCACGCCTGGAAGGTACTTGGGGCCATGTCGGACAGTCTGTCCGGCATGGCTTTCTCGTGCATGTGGAACGAGAATGTCGACTTGTCGTAGTGCCCATTTCGGGTATAATGAGGCATGATCTTTAAGCGACCGAGCAAGCTTCAAGACAGCCTGACGCGCACGCGGCAGTCTTTTTTTGGCCGCATTGCCGGGCTCTTGGCCCAAAGTGACATCACGGATGAGACCTGGGAAGAGCTGGAAGCCCTGCTCATCGGGGCCGACGTGGGGGTTGAGACCACCGTTGAGTTGGTGGAGGCCGTGCGTGCGCGCGCTGCAAGCGAACATATCCTGCACGCCGAACGGATCCAGGCGCTGCTAAAGGAGCAGCTCGTGGCCCTGCTACGGGCCAACGCCCATCCCTACCTGCAGGGCGAGCGTCGGCCGCTGTCGATTGTGCTGGTAGTTGGTGTGAACGGCTCGGGCAAGACGACCAGCATCGCCAAACTGGCCCGCTACCACCAACTGCGCGGCGACAAGGTCCTGCTCGCCGCGGGTGACACGTTCCGCGCTGCGGCCATCGAGCAACTGCAGGTCTGGGCGGGACGCCTGGGCGTGGACGTGATCGCCCACCAACAAGACGCCGACCCGGGTGCGGTGCTCTTTGACGCCATCAACGCCGCCCAGTCGCGCCACGCCGACGTGCTGATCGCTGACACGGCGGGGCGACTGCACACCAAGCACAACCTGATGCAGGAGCTGGGCAAGGTCTCCCGCGTGGTGGCCAGGCAATTGCCAGGGGCCCCGCACGAGACCATTCTCGTGTTGGACGCCACGACGGGGCAGAATGGGCTGGCCCAGGCACGCACTTTCGGAGAGGCCGTCAACGTCAGTGGTTTGTTGCTGACGAAACTGGATGGCACCGCCAAGGGCGGCATCGTGTTTGCGGTGGCGCGCGAGTTGCACCTGCCCATCCTGTTCGTCGGCACGGGCGAACACGCCGAGGATCTCACCGAGTTCAACGCCGACGAGTTTGTAGAAGGACTGTTCCAGAGTTGAATGGACTCCCGAAGGCTGGGATCGCCAACGTGTCCTTCGGGTGGCTGCACTGCTGGAAATGAGGGTTACATATGGAAGACCTACGGTCGAAACTGGACGTCTTGAACGAGCGCATCAACCAGATCATGGAGCGTCTTTGACCTGGCGAGCACAGAGAAACACATCTCCGCACTGGAACAGCGCACCAGCGCGCAGGGCTTTTGGGACGACGTGGACGGCGCGCAGAAAGTCATGCAGACCCTGACCCGCCTGCGGGGCGACGTGGAGGTGTGGCGTGGCCTCTCCAGGCGCGCGAGCGACCTGACGGGCCTGCTGGAGCTGGCGCAGGCGGACGATGACCAGGCCATGGGCCAGGAGATCGCGGCGGAGGTCGAGAAGCTGTCCGCGGAGTTGGACGGGCTGGAGTTCGGCCTTTTGCTCGGTGGGCCGCACGATGCCAAGGATGCGATCGTCTCGATCCACGCCGGCGCAGGCGGCACCGAGTCACAAGACTGGGCCGCCATGCTGCTGCGCATGTACCTGCGTTGGGCCGAGCAACACGGCTATGCTGCCGAGATGCTGGAGAACATGCCCGGCGAGGAAGCCGGGACCAAGAGCGCCACCTTCTCTGTCTCCGGAACCTACGCCTACGGTTATCTGCGCAGCGAGCGCGGGGTGCACCGCCTGGTGCGGCTTTCGCCCTTTGACGCCGCCCACCGGCGGCACACGTCCTTTGTGCTGGTCGAGGTCGTGCCCGACGTGGAGGACGACATCGAAATCGAGATCAATCCGGACGATTTGAAGATCGACGTCTACTGCTCCTCGGGGCACGGTGGGCAGAACGTGCAGAAGAACGCCACTGCAATACGCATCACGCACATCCCGACCGGAGTCATCGC
>Ga0315289_10001247_pt1 | contig 39813 bp, 27 predicted proteins | sample YL17G11_40_MG_FD_203452 | JGI IMG/M metagenome (GOLD analysis project Ga0315289, IMG submission 203452) | Sediment microbial communities from Yellowstone Lake, YNP, Wyoming, USA - YL17G11_40 | ecosystem: Environmental > Aquatic > Freshwater > Lake > Sediment | place: USA: Wyoming | collected... | reverse complement strand
ACCCCGTCATCCCCCTCCATCCACGCTCACCCCCGCCGCCCCCGCCCGCCCCACCCTCTTCTTCAGGCCAATGGCTTCCAGCTCCTTCTGCACGAATGCGCCCGCCGTGATGGGCGGGTAGGCGGCGGCCGCGCCCGGGCGGGACGCGAAATGGCCGAGCGGGGCCAAGACCGCGTCGGACGCGGCGTGGCCAAACACTGTTGACGACACCCGCCACGCCCGGGCGGGGCCCTCCCCCGCGGCAGCGGCCGCGCGCACGGCGTCCAGCGCGGCCTGCGTCACAATGACTTCATGCCGCCCCGCGGCGACCGCCCCGCCCGTGAGCCGCTCCAGCTGCAGGCCCGCCTGGAGGAGCAGGCACCCGGGCGGGATGGCTACCGGCAGGCGGCGCCCGTCCCGGCTCCACACAAACAGGCCGGGCAGGCGGCCCCGCCCGTGGGCGGTGATCAGGTTGAGGTCGGCGTGGTAGCCCGCCAGGACGGTGCCGGGCACCGGGCGGGCGCCCAGGTCCGAGCCCGTGGGCGCCAGCAGGTGGGGCCCGCCGTCGAGCAGGCCGGCCAGGCTGGAGGATGGGAGGCCCAGCCCGACGCCCGCCGCCCGGGCGACCGTGTCCAGGGCCGCCAGCATCTTGCCGCCCCAGCAGTCCAGGACGCCTGCCCAGACGTCCGCGAATGCGGCCGGCACGACGGGCGGGGCGTTGAGCTCGGGGAAGGCGGTCGCGGCCGGCCGGGGCCCCAGGCGCCAGAAAAACCGCCACTTGGGGTCGGCCCCAGTCGGCCAGTGGGGCTGGGAGGTGGGGGGCAGGGAGGCCAGGGCGGCCGCCTCTGCCTGTCGCCGGGGGGAGCGCAGGCAGGCGGGCTCCTCGATGCCTTCCGGGGTGGCGCCGACCTAACGAGAGAGGCGAGAGAGGAGGCAGGAGGGGGGAGGGGGGAGGTCGGAGGAGTGAGGAGTGAGGAGTGAGGAGAGCGCCCCCCCCCCCATGTGTCCCGCTCGCGTTTTCCTGCTTCTCCGGCTCGCAACCGCCACCCCTCCACTCTCCCATCCTCCCACCTGGTAGTGCAGGTCAGGCCGGACGTCCGCCGCCTTGGCCGCCGGCGCCTGCGCAAAGTACCGTTCCAGTAAGTCGAGGAAGCACGCCGCGTCGGCCGCGCCCGCGCGCGGGTCGCGCACGAGCACGCACCCCGTGCTGGCCAGGGAGGCCGCGATGGCGGCGCAGGCGGCCGCGACGGCCGGTGGAGCCGTCCCCGCATCGGCGGCGGTCCAGACGGACGCGTCGCCCAGCAGCGGCGCCAGGTCGATGACGGGGAAGCGAGTCGCCGTGTCTTCCGCGGGGGGTGGGGAGCGGCGGGGTGAGGGCGCGCCGGGGGAGGAGGGGGTGCCGTGCATGGTCAGTTGTTGCGTGTGCGGGTGTGCCTCGCCTTTCTCCCAGTTTGGTGTGGGGTGGGTGAAGCGACGGCGGGCGGTGGGGGCCCGCTGGAAAGAAAAAAATGACTCGAGAGAGTCGAGAGAGTAAGGAGCGAGTTCAGTCACAGCAAAAAAAAAATTCTGTTCTCAGGTAAGCACGCTTTAACAACAGCAGCCCCTCCCCCTCCCACGCACCGCGTCGCTCCATAATTCATACCAGGACACCAGCATCAGTGCCTTCCACACCCTCCTGCGGTATGCCGGGCCCGTGCGGGCTCGCGTGCACAGGGCAAACGCAAGGCCGCTCGGATGGCCTCTTAGGACAAAACAAAACCGGGTGTGCTTCCCATTTGTCCGCCCCCAGCCCGCCACCGCCGGCGCCCTCACACGGCACCCCCTTCCGCTCGCACACATGGACTAGCGTCGCCCAAAGACGACAGCGTTGTGATGCCTGTGGGATGGGCGTGCCCGTTTGCCCATTGCACGCGCCCGCGTGCAAAATGGCAGCCCACTCGCGCATCTGGCGTCGGTCGCGGCCAAAAATTTGGCCCGTCCGATGTCGCCACCCTAGCCCCGCTCACACCCACCCCACCCACCCCACCCACCCGCCCACCCCCAGGAACGAAGCTCAACAACCTAATCGTCGGCCGCGCGCGCACAAACACACACCCCAAACGAGAGAAATGCGTGTCTCCCGCGCCCTAGTCCTCGCCGCCGCGGCGGCCACCCTGCTTGCCGGCCCCGCGGCCGCCTCAAGCCGCGGCCTCCTGGCCGAGGACATGGCGCCGGCGCCGCAGCCGCTGGCTAAACTGGCGACGGCGTCCATGCCCAAGTCGTCTGAGGCCACCCCCGCGGAGGAGGAAGAATCGACGGGCGCCCAGCTGGCGGCGGTGCGTGAAGGGGGCAAGGGGAGGGAGAGAGAGTGGGGGCCGAGGAGAAAACTTAGGGGGGGCCTCTACGCCGCCGCCCTATCGTCCCGCCCCCCCACGCACGCAGGCACACACCCTCACCTCTCCTCCTCTCGCTCTCCCCCCCCCCCCCCCTCCTGCTCCAGGCTAAGGAGCAGCTGACCGCCGACTACCAGCGCCTCAAGAACTTTACCGGCATGATGGAGACCCGGTGGGGCGGCGGCGGCGCCAAGGAGGCCGGCGGCGGCGGCGGCGGCGCCCCGGCCGCGCGCGGCGTCCCGGCCGACGGGCCGGAAGCGGACGGCCTCTTTGACTTCGCCTACACCGGCTCGGGCGGCCTCATCGGCTTCTACGCGGGCGTCACCCAGGGCCTGCTGGACTATGAGGTCATCGTGCCCGGGCAGACCCGCTTTGGCGGCCTGTCGGGCGGCGCCCTGGCGGTGACGATGACGACGCTCGGCCTCGACGGGCCCCAACAGCTGGCCGCGACGGTGCAGACCATGCTGCGCTGTGCCGCCCTGCCCGGGCACTGCGCGGAGCCGGGCCAGATTGATGCCGCGCTCATGGCCCAGCTGGAGGGCATGCTGGACGAGACGAGCGCGGCCCTGTTCAGCGAGAAGGTCTTTTACTGGGGCGCCGAGATCAACCCGGCCGACCCGACCGAGGCCGACAACCGCGCGCGCGTGCTCGCGCCCTACTCCTCCAAGGCCGACCTCCTTCACGCCCTGTCCGCCACCTCCTACGTCCCCTGCGGCATCGGCGCCAACCCGTACAAGCTGTTTCGGGGCCGGCCCTTCATCGATGGCGGCTACGCGACCGCCATTCCCTGGGAGTGCCCGCCCCAGCTGGCCGGCCAGCCGGAGAAGCGGTGCGTGACGGTCGCCGTGTCGCAGGTCGGGCCGCTCTCGAAGGGCTCCCTGCTCGACTGCCCCCGCAATTTCTCCCAGCCCCGCACGGGGCCAGCGTACGAGGAGGTCAAGGCGGCGGACTGGGCCCTGCCCGAGACGTGCGAGGGCTTCACGATGCCCAACCTGGTCCAGGCCAAGGGGGCGGAGATCTGCCCGGGCTGCAGGGTCCAGCTCCCCGACCAGTTTGACGTGTGCAAGTGGCGCTCCTTCTCCAAGAGCCCGCCCAAGGCGCTGAAGGATGTGGTCGCCATTTACCAGCAGGGCATTGCGGAGGCGCACGCGTGGGCGGTGGAGAACGGGTTCCGCCCGAAGGTCAGCTTCACGACGTCCATCACGGCCGCGCCCAAGGCCTTCATCTCCCAGCTGGTCGGCGTGGACGCGCCCGCCGAGCCCCGCCACGTCAGCATGCTCCAAAAGCTGAAGCCGGCCAACCCGCTGGTGGCGTGGTTGCCCTGAAGAATTGCGAGAGAGAGGAGGGGAGGGGGGGTGTGTGTACACAAGCTAGGGAGAGAATAAGGTTTTGAGGGGATGAGAGTTGAGGCGCAGGGTTTTTTTTTGACCCTGACCGCCTTTTTTTTTTAAACTGGGGGGCACTGCTTTGAGAGGAAGGAGAGAGAGGGTGGGGAGTTGCTGGCTTGCTTGGAAGACTGTGGTGCAGTGTGTGGCTGCTGATGTAAGAGATGAAAATGCACACGGGAGATCAAAGAAAAAGAAAACAGAAAGAAACGGAAGGAGGGGCCGGGGCCGGGCTGCACGCGCGCGCGGCATCTTTCACTATAATTTTATTCGCGACGGCCGCCCCCTGTCCACTGCCCTCTTCTACCAAAGACGCACACACGGACACACGGCTAGGGTCTGTGACACCCTCTCTACCCGCTCACCTGACACGCACGGGCACTGGAGCCTTCCCCCTTCTTGCAACAACTACACGACCTCGGCCGCCGCGATGCGCGGTTTTTGCCTAGCAGGCGTCTCCGCGCTCCTCCTCCTCGCGGCCGCCGCCATCCACCCGGCCACGGCCACCGCCAATGAAGCCTCCCCAGACACGATACGGGCCGCTATCATGCGGCGCCTGGCCATCCCAGGCAACGTGCTGCGCACCGCCCCGGAGGCGTGGGCGGGCAAGGCGGCAGCGCTCGCCAACGCGCTCGCCCACGGCGGCGGGGTCACCCACTCGGCCGACCCCCAAGCCGTCAGCCGGGCCGCCGTGGAAGCCGCGATCGCGGAGGCGGCCGGCAAGGCCACGGCGGCCAAGATGGCAGCGGCTGTGAGGCCGACGGGGAAGGAGGCGACGGTGGCTGATGAGCCGGGAGCAGGAGCAGGAGCAGGAGCAGCGGCAGCTTCTCCGGGCGATACCCCCCTCTCCGCCTCCTCCCCTCGCCCACCACCCCCGCCCACCATTGCCTTTTGGGGTGCGGGCGGCCTCATCATCTTCTACGCGGGCGTCGTCCAGGGCCTGCAGGACGCGGGCGTCCTCACACCGGACACCGTGTACGCGGGCCTGTCGTCGGGCGGCCTGACGGCCGTCCTGACCGCCCTGGGCATGAGCGGGCGGGACCAGGTCGCCCTGGCCGCCCAGACCGTCGGCGGGTGCGGGCGGGCCTGCCTGGGCGCGGGCGGGCTGGGCGGGGCGGTCCAGGCCAAGCTGGCGGAGGTGCTGACGGCCGAAGCGGCGGCCAAGCTCGGCGGGCGGGTGCACGTGTGGGCGACGGAGATGGACCCCACGGACGCGGCGGGGCAGCGCGGGCGCGCACGCGACCTGGCGCCCTTCACCTCGGCGGCCGACCTGGCGGGCGCGACGACGGCCTCCATCACCATCCCCTGCTTCGTCACCAACGCGACCTCCACCATCTTCCGGGGCCGGCCCTACATGGATGGCGGCATGTCCACGCCCTTCTGGGATGAGGCCGCCCAGGACGGCCTGTGCAACGTGGGGCCGGGGTCCGGGCCGACGACCTGCCTCAAGGTCTCGACCCGCCCGGGACCGCTCGCGCTGGGCACGCCCGCCGCCTGCGACGTCGCGCCGGGGCTGGCCTCCTTTGGGCCGCCGTACCCGCTGCTCCCGCAAGCCGACTGGGCGTACCCGACCCAGTGCTCGGCCTACCAGGCCCCGCCTTTCCTGCACGCCCAGGCGTCGGCCGACATTTGCCCCGGCTGCCGCGTCCCGCTCGGCCTGGACGCGTGCGCCTGGGCCCAGCTCTCCTTTAGCCCGCGCCTGGTCACGGAGGTGGGGCGGGCCTTCACGGCTGGCGTGGCGGAGGCCCGGGCGTGGGCGCGGGAGTACGGGTATGGGGGGGGAAGGGAGGGGAGGGCGTGAATAGCGTGGGTTGTTACAATTACGAGGTAGCTTTTTTTTTCTACACTTTTCTCCTACATCCCACCACCCCCGGCATCCGCCTGGGGTGCGTCCGCCGTCGACCGGGCCCGGGGCGGCCGCCCCCGGCGGCTCTCGCACACCAGGCCCGCGATGGCAGCCGCCGCGGCCGCGCCGCCCGCCCCCCTCACGGCGTGGGCCAGGCCATGCCCGCCGGGCGCCTGGGCGGCCAGGGCCGGGTAGGACGGCATGACCCCGGGCGCGCCCGCCTTGGCCGCCGCGGCGCGCAGGGCGGCGCCCAGCGTTTCCGGGTCGGCCCAGGCGCCGGGCGAGGCGCGGGCGGGGCGCAGCCCGATGCGGGCGGCGACGGCCGAGACGCCGCCGCCCGGCCCGCTGATGGCTGCGACCAAGGATGCCCCGCCCACCGCGCGCAGCTCGGCATGGGTGGGCAGCGTGCTTGGCGCCGTCCGCCGCGTGGCCTTGATGTAGGCAGTGAGGGCGGCGTCAACACGGGACGGATCGTCCACCCAGTGGCGCCAGGGCAGGCGGTCCAAGCGGACGGGGCGTGGAGCGCCCGCCTGGGAGCGGAGGGTGTAGAGGACGCGGGTCATTTTTGGAGGGGCGCCGCTGCCTCCACCCCCCTCCTCACCTTGTCCTCCCACGGTCGCAAACGCGGCCGCCGCGGCGGCCGGCAGGCCATCCTCCAGCCAGAGCGGGCGCCACCCCGCCGCACGGGCCAGCGGGGCACCCGCCACCGCCGGCGCGGGCGGGCGGGCGATGGTGGGGCGGGCCGCGACCGCGGCCTGCATCGCCCGCCGCCTGGATGGGGGGGCCCACGCCCGGGACGCTGCCGTCCGCCTCCAGTCCGCGTCAGCTTCCGGGGTCAGCAGGGGACACAACCCCGCCGCGGCCAGGGCGGCCCGGGGGCTGGCCCGGGGCGCGCCGGGGCGACCGGTGACGACAGCTGACGCGAGGGCCACGTCACGCACAAGGTGGCCTGCCAGCCCGGCCACGGCGGCCGCGACCTGGGCCACGCACGCGGCGGCCGCGTCCTCAAAGGACCAGGCCTCCGCGGGGGCGGCCAGGCTGCCGGTCCCGCCGTACGCCCACGGGTCGTCAATGTCCGGGGTGAGGAGGGAGGCCAGCGGGAAGGCGGATGGCAGGGACGCGGGCAGCCCGGGGCGGGCGGCATACAGCCCGAGGGGGCGCACACGGCGCGAGTAGGCGCCGCGCGGGGCGACCAGCTCCATGCCGGCCACCTCCCGCACCAGGTCGGCCGCATCGTAGGCGTCCATGACGAGGGCCAGGTCGGCCTCGACGACCGCGTCCGCGCCGGCGGGGGCGGCGGGGTCGATAGCGGGGGAGGCCTCGCCAAGCTCGATGCCGGCAGCGGCCGCCGCTGACACCAGGCGCGGGTCGTGCGGGCGCGGGGGCGGAGCATTTGGCTGCAGGCGGGTGATGGAGGCGACACGGATGCGGATGGTCACGCCCGCGGACGCCAGGGCGGCCGCGTGGTCCGGGCGGGCCAGGGCGGCGGTGAGGGCGGCCGCAGCAAGGCCGGCCCGGCACGCGCGGGGTGCCCGCCCGTCGTCAAAGAACGTCACCCCGAGCGTGCGCCCGCCGCCCGGATCGCCCGCCGCCGCGTCCGCCGCCGCCCGCCGGGCCTCCGCCCGAAAAGGCGCCCGGTGGAAGACGACGGGCGTGGAGAGCGCAGCCGCGTCCCGCTTGGCCCGGGCGCGGGCGGCGCGAGCGCGGGCGCGGGCGGCCAGGGCGGCGGGGGACGGGGGCATGTCCTTGGTGGACCCTTTCGGGCGGCCGACCGGGCGTTTCACGAGCGGGTCGGGCGATGGGCCCAGCGGGACCTTGCGCGGCCGACCGACGAGGCGGGGAGGGGCGGGCGCGGGCTGCGGCTGCGGGGTCTTGGGCGGCCGGCCCAGGCGGGCGCCCGGTGTCTTGGCGACCCGGCGGGCACGGAACGCGGCGGCAGCAGGGACGGGGTCGCCCATGGCGATCCCATCAAGGATGAGGGTCGGAGGCGAAGGGCGGGCAGAGTCGGCAGTAGCAGCAGCAGCAGCGGCAGCAGCGGCTGGTTGAGGCGCGGCCGCCGCCGCCGCGGACGCCTCGACACCCGCCTCCTCCTCCTCTTCACTGCTACTGCTGCCCCCATCACTCCCGCTCCCGCCCACCACCCGCCACCCCCGGCGGCGGGGCGTGGACGCGTAGGCGGCCGGGACGGGGAAGCCGGAGCCGCCGATGAGGGGGGTGCGGTAACGCCGCCGGGCAGAGGGGGCAGCGGCACCGACGTCGCCGCTGCTGTCCCCGCCGCCGTCCCCGCCATTCTCATCGGGCCAGACACAGTACGGGCCAGACGGTTTCAGGGCGAGCGTCGCGTCCGTAGGCGGAGGCGGCATGGGCATGGGCGCCAGGCGGCGAGCGGGTGGTGTGGCCGGGCGCCAGGGCGAGGAGGTCGGGCGAGGAGGAGGGGGGGGTGAGGGTGAGGCCGCGCTGCTCGGGGCCGCGGCCGCCTCGGCGCGACCTCGGGAGGCCGCCCAGGTGAGTGAGCCGCGCCAGTCTTCATCCTGGACGACAGACCCGTCGCCGCGGCGGTCCACGCGGCGGGCGGAGGGGGGTGGGATGAGAGAGCGGCGGCATGCGAATGCTGGCCATGCCGGCAACGCCGCCGCCGCCGGCGGGGGCCGGGCGGACGCGGGGCCGCCCAGGTTGGCCGTCGTGCTGGCCGGGAGGGGCGGCGGCATGAGGCGACGTGCGCACGCCCCGCTGGAGAGATTTCCCCGGGTGGGGCCGCCCGCGGAGTGGGGCGCGTGTGTGGTAAAAAGGGTGAGGGGGAGGAGTGGAAAAAAGGGAAAGAACGCGAGCGAAGACGTTTTCCGGTATTGTGTTCAAAACTCGGTGTGTGCATGCGCGCGCCCCTGTGCCGCGCGCCCGCACGTAAACCGACCATGGCCGCCGACCCAGGCGGGCACCCGACAGGCGCCCCCCCCGGTCCTGTGCCCCCGCGGTCGCCCGCCCCTCCCACCCTCGCCCAAAACGCGGCGACCTCGCCCGGCGCCGGCGCGACCTCGTTGCCGGCCCCTGCCCACACCCACAACGCCGCTGCCGCCGCTGCCGCCGCCGCCGCCGCCCGCGCAGCCGCCGCGGCTCGAGCCGCCCCGGACGCTGCTATGCCAACCCCGCCCGCCGCCGCCCGCAAAAAAAAAGGCAGCAAGGGCCGCGGTGGCGGGGCTGCCGACGCCCAACAACAAAAGCCGGATGATGACGACCACGCCCTTGCCTCGGCCGACGTCTTTGTCACGTACACGCCGCGCTCCGTCCTCAAGTGGCCGGCCCTGGCCGCGGCGCCCAACCACCCCGGCGACGTGGCGGAGCCCGTCAGCCTGAAGTGAGAGAGAGAAGAGAGAGAGCGGGGAAAGAGAGGGCAGGTATCAGCAGGTCGCGGCCGTGCGTGCGCGCTTTCAATAACCTCCCATCTCTCAACCGTCCATCCGTCCCTCTCTCACCACGCACACGCTCCGCCTCTCCCCTCTCTCGCTCTCTCTCTCTTTCTCGCCATCCCACACACAGCGCCGTCGACCTACCCCTAGTCCCCGCCTCCGTCGCCGGCGGCGTGGCGTCCGCCCTCGGCCCCTGCATCGCGTCTGGCGCACTGAGCAAGCTGCAGCTGGAGGGCGTCCTACACGCGTGCGCCAAGCACGAGATCCTTCTCCCGGGCGGCATGCGGGCTGGCTTCCTGCTCGGCGATGGTGCGGGCGTGGGGAAAGGGCGCCAGGTGGCGGCGGTGGCCCTCGTCAACCTGGACCGCGTCCAGCGGGTACGGGCGGCGGGGAGCGCGCACCACCCGGCCCGCGGCATCTGGGTGAGCGTGAGCCGGGACCTGAAAGCCGATGCTGAACGCGACGTCCAGGCCCTTTGCCCGCCGTCCACGTCCGGCCAGGGCACACTGTTCGGCAGCGGCGGAGGGGGTGCTGGCGGCCGGTCATCGGTGACCATTTTTAACGGCCCGGACGAGGGCGACAAAGCCGGGCGGCGGGCGGACGGCATCCTCTTTCTCACCTACACCACGCTCGCCCGGAAGGGGCGGGGCTCCAAGCCGTCCCGCTTAGAACAGGTCGTCCGGTGGGCGGCTGCCGCCTCGCCCACGGGCACGCCAGACGGGTTTGATGGCTGCCTCATCTTTGACGAAAGCCACAAGGCCAAGACTTTCAAGGGTGGCGGCGATGGGGAAGGCACGGGCGGCACCGGCACGACCGCGGTCGCCCAGGCCGTCGTGAGCTTGCAGATCCAACTGCCAAAGGCGCGGGTCGTGTACGGTAAGAGATCTGGATGATGAGAGGGATGAGCGGGGGCAGCGGGGGCGGGGTGGTGAGGGACGGGACGGCCGCGGCCACGCGTGCGCGCGCAGCCAAACCTCATGCCTGTTTTCTTTTTCTCAACCTCTTCCTCCTGAAATCGACACAAACATCGACACAGCTTCCGCGACGGGCGTCTCAGAAGTCCAGCAACTGTGCTACATGTCCCGCCTCGGCCTGTGGGGCCGGGGGTCCTCCTTCACCTCGTTCTCGCATTTCTACCAGTCCGTCGGCTCGTTCGGCGTGTCCTTCCTGGAAATGCTGAGCGTGACCCTCAAGGCCGAGGGCGGCGCGATCACGCGGTCGCTGGCCTACACCAACGCGACGTTCGATGGGCTGGTCTGCCCGCTGGACGAGGCGACGGTGGCCGCGTGGGACGCGTCGGCCGCTCTGTGGGCGCGCGCCCGCACCCTGGCGGAAGACATCCAGAGGTCCGGCTCCAGCAGAAGCGCGACCACCACCTTCTTCGGCGCCCAGTCCCGCTTCTACCGGGGCATGTGCTCCGCCCTGAAGGTGCCGACCATCGTCGAGGCCGGGCGGGCGGCCCTGGCGCGCGGCGAGTGCGTGGTGATCGGACTGCAGTCCACGGGCGAGACCGTCCTGGCCGGCCTGGCACCAGGCGACCGCGTGCCCGGCGGCCTGCCCTCCACCGCCCGGGAGACCCTGCTGGACTGGCTGGCCCGCCACGTGCCGCCCGAGTGGGGCGGACCGACGCCGGTGAAGGTGGAAGGCAAGGCGAGGGGTGGTGGGGAGCAGGGAGGTGGCAGTGGTGACGCTGGCGCTGCTGGCGCTGGTGCCGGTGCTGCTGCTGGTGCTGGTGCTCCCGGCCCGGCCACCGACATGGCCCTGGAGGCCGGCCCGCCCGACGAACTGGCCGTCCGGAAAGCCCGGTACGCCGCCCTGGTGGCGGACGTGGAGGCGGCGGACCTGCCGCCCGCCCCGCTGGACGCGCTGGTGGACGCGTTTGGCGTGGAGGACGTCGCCGAGATGACGGGCCGGTCCACCCGTGTCGTCCGCCGCGGCGGCGGCTTCGGTGGCGCTTGGGACGCCGCTGCCGCCCCGCCGCCGCCCGTGTACGTGTGCGAGTCCCGGACGGGCGTGACGGGCAAGGCCCAGGCCCGGGCGGGCGGCGGCGGCGGCGACGACGAGCACGGCGACGCGTTTGCGTCTATCAACATCATCGAGGCCCGTTCTTTTCAGGCGGGGCGCAAGCGTGTGGCCATCATTTCCGAGGCGGCCAGCACGGGCGTCTCCCTGCACGCCAGCCTGGCCTCCCCACCCGCCGGCCAGCGCCGGCGGTGCCACATCACGCTGGAGCTGGCCTGGGCGGCGGACCGGGCCATCCAGCAGCTGGGCCGGACCCACCGGGCAGCGTCCGCGTCCGCGCCCCGCTACCTGCTGGCCCAGACCCCGCTCGGAGGGGAGGCACGCTTTGCGGCCGCCCTCGCCCGGCGCATGCAGGGCCTCGGCGCCCTGACCCGGGGCGACCGCCGCGCCGCGGCGGGCGGGGACCAGGCCGACCTGGGCGGGGCCGGCCTGGTGGACTCGCCCTACGGCCGGGCGGCCGTGCGCGCGCTGTGCGCGTTTGCCCGGCCGCCGGCCATCCCGGGCGGTGGGGGGGGTGGGGCGGGGCGGGCCGCCGCCGACCGCCCGCCGCCCGTGCTGCCCGAGGGCGTGACCCTGGCCGCCATCGCGGCCAACGCGGACCGCTCCCTGCGCCACCTGCCGGCCTCGCTGCGGGCGCACCCCATCCTGGAGCCACTGGAGGTCGGGCGCCGCATGGTGGCCGCCGCCCGGGAGGCAGAGGAAGCGGCCGCCACGCCCTCTCCCCACCCCGCGAGCGGCCACGGTGGCGGCCCCCCCTCCCCGCCACCCCCACCACCCCCGGGCGCGCCGACCGCGGCTGACCTGGTGTGGGCGACGACGGCCCTGGCCGGGTCCTTGAACGCCTGCCTCGCCCCGTGCGACCTCAGCCCCGGTGCGGGCCCAGGCAACAAGGCACAGCGCCCGCTGTCGGGCGAGGCCCTCATCGCCCGCTTCCTCAACCGCATCCTGGCCTCGCCCGTCGCGCACCAGATCCTCGCGTACGCGGCCTTCTCCGCCGTGCTGGACGCCAAGGTGATGGACGCCAAGGAGCAGGGCACCTTTGACGCGGGCGTGGCGGACGTGTCCGGCCAGCTGACCAAGATCGGGCCGGAGTGCCTGCTGTGGCGGGGCGATGAGGATGGTGGGGGTGGGGGTGGTGCTGGCGGGCGCGCTGCGGCCCCGGCCCCGGCCCCGGCCGCCGCCGGCCCTGGCGCCTGTTTCTACCGGGAGGTGGAGCTGGACCGCGGGGTCAGCTTTGAGGCTGCCTGCGCCCAGCTGGAACGCCACGGCCGCCACCGCTCGGGGGACGGCACCGCCGCAGCCGCCGTGCCCGCCGACGACGGGGTCACCGGCTTTTACCGGTCCCGGGCCATCGCGCCGGGCTCCTCCACGCGCGCCGTCCTGCTTGCCCTCGCCCGCCCGGGCCCGCCCGGCGCCCAGCACGCCCCGCCCACCGACGTCGCCATCACCCGCCCCGCCACCGGCTGCTCCCGCATCGACATGGAGGTGGGGCAACTGGCCCGGACGTACGCCCGCTACCCGACCGCGGAGGCCGCGCGCGCAGACTGGGCGGCCCAGCACACGGCGGCCTTGCACTACTGCCGCCACGGACCCGCCTGCAAGCGGGGCCACGCCTGCCGGGAGGGGAAGCGACTTGCCACGCAACACGTGGTGTACGGCAGCATCATCCGGGTGTGGTCTGCTTTGGCGTCAGGTAAAGAAAAGGAGGAGAAAAAATATGGATGGGGAGAGAGGAAGCCGGGTCGTGTGGTTTTTGGGGGGTGCGCGCTTCGCTTCGTTTTTTCAACCCCCCGCGCCCGTCCCGCCAGGGTCACTCACACACGCTCTCTCGCTCTCTCCTCTCTCTCCCTCCACCTACCTCACAGTCCTGGATCGGTACCGGGAGTCTGTGCCCGCCGACCTACGCGTCCTGCGTGCCCTGCGGATCAACCTGGCCGATGGTGAGGACGGTGGTGAGGACGAGGGTGGTGGTAGGGAGGACGGTGGCGGCGGCGGCGGCCGCACCATCATGGGCCTGCGCTACCCAGGTTCCCTCCTGTCCTCCGTCGTCCGCCTCCTGACTGATCAGGTCCGGGCGAAATCGGACGCGGAGGCGGCGGAGGCGGCGCGGGCGGCCGCAGTGAAAGCGGCCACAGATGTGGCCGTCGCGAAAGCGGCCGCGGCCAAGGCGGCCAAGGCGGCTGGTGTCGCGACCCTGAAGCGGTCGGCCGACCACGATGCCGTCGCCGATGACGACCCCTTGCGCCCCCCCCAGAAGCGCCCAGCCACCGGCGAACCGGGCGCTGAGGGCCCCCGTCCCCCTCCCCCTCCCCCTGCCCCTCCCCCTCCCCCTGCCCTTGCCCCTACCCCTCCCCCTCCCCCTCCCCCTCCCCCTCCCCCTCCTCCCCCTGCCCAACTCGCGTCGCCCGACCCGCCCCGCTGCATCGCCCATGCCGACGGTGCCGCCCGGGCAGTGCTGAGCCCCCACAACGGTGGCGGCGGCGGCGGCGGCGGCGCGCGCACCACCCCGCGCAAGCGGTCGGTGCATGTGACGGAGAGGGATGTCACCTTCCTCAAGGGGATGGGCTTTTCGGAGGAGGCCGCGGTCGCCGCCCTGGAGCGCTTCATCTTCGTGGAGCGGGCGGCGGAGGAGCTCCTGGGCGGTGGTGGCGGTGGCGGTGGGGGTGGGGGTGGGGGTGGGGGTGGGGGTGGCCGCGCCCCGCCCCCACCCCCGCGGGCCCCCCCCCCCCCCCCCCCCCCCCCCACCCGGCGGCCGGCCGCGGGGGGCCGCGCCCCTCCCCCTCCGCCTCCGCCTCCCCCTCCCCCTCCCCCACCTCCTCCTGGCGGCCTGGCGGGCGGCGCCCCGCCGGCAGCGGCGGCGGCCTACACCTCCCCGCCCGCCGAGGACAGCGGCCCGATCATCTGTATTGACTCGGACAGCTCCGTGGAGGTCGTCATCAGCGACTCAGAGGAAGAAGGGGAAGAAGTGTATGAAGTGGAGGATTAGTGGCTGGAGTGTGTGTGCTTTTTCTTTTTCAAGTTAGTGGTGTGCGTGTGTGTCTTCTGCTTGTTTCTGTTTCTGTGTTACTTTGCCTTTAATCTGCCATGCTGCAATGCCAATGCGCTCCGTCTAAAAGGTGGAGAGAGGTACAAGGGAGAAGACGGGGCGGGGGTCCACAACTTCCACAACTCTGCCAGTCCTATTTCTAAAAGAGCCTCCGCCCGGGTGGCGGGTCCCGCCCGAAGTATTGGCGCTTCATCAGGGCCCGATGCCGGTCAACCGCCTCGCCAGTGGACAGGCGGCCGGCACCGATGGAGCTGTGTGAAGGAGAGAGGATGAGAGGGCGGGCGCGAGGTTGAAAGAAACACGTGCGCTCTCTCGTCCATCAAACTCACCGGCTAGTCGACGCGCCCCTGTCGCCCTCAACCTCCTCGACCAGCCGCCCCTCCCGCAGGACGTACACCCCACCCCGCCCGCCCCGCCTCTCTCCGGGCACGCGGGCGGTGGTTGCGCGCAGGGTGGCGACAGCGGCCATCAAGCGTTTGAGGCCGTCAGCCGATGCATCGGCCAAGGGGGGGGCGGCTGTCGCCGCCGCCCGGATTTGGGCGGCCGCATCCGCCTTGCGAGCGGCGGCAAGGTCGGAGGGCAGGCGGCGGAGGAGCTCGAGGAGGTCGCGGTAGGTCGACAGGATGGCTGCTCGGTTTGAGGGCATGATGAAAAATAATAATGCACACTTGTTTACATAAATCTTTCCTTCACCTGCTGTGTGCTGGCCTTGCCGCTCGGCGCTCGGCTCTGTCTCACACACGTTCCCCAGTCTCCTTGCTCACGTGCGTGTGTGCATGGATATATGGTGTGCGTGCTGTGCGTGCGCTGTTTTTCACGCGCGCAACGTCACCCCCCCAAAGTACGCCCGACCCTACCCTGCGCGCGAGAGGGTTGGGGTCGCCGACCTCCTAATCACTCCGGATGGTACAACCACGTAATCAACGCCCACGTTTTTCTTTCGGGTCCCAACCCCTGATATTCATTCTTCCGTTTCACACACACACCCTTCCACGCCCCCCGCCTCTGCGCCCGCGCACGCGGCCGCGTTCCCCCATTTAAATCACGGGCCTGCCCCCCCCCCCTCCCCTCTCTTATTCTCCGCCAGCCCCTCCAGCCCCGCCACCTGCTCCCGCACCCGCTCCACGTCCCGCCGGGTCGTGTCCACCATGTCCAACAGGGGCAGGCGGTCAAAGGGGGCTTCCAGCTTGTCCGCCGCGGCCAGGGCGCCCAGGAAGAGGAGGTTGAGGGCCAGGTACAGGGTGAGCGAGAGGAGGGCGGAGACCATAGCCGACGGCAGCAGCGCGGCTTCCGGCAGGTCGGGCGGGGGCGCCGCCCACCAGGACAGGGGCAGCATGAGGAGGAACGACTGGGCGAAGCCCGTGGACAGCGAGCACAGCCCATCCGGCATGGGCGAGAACCGGATCGCGCCCACCGCGCCCGCCGCGGCCGAGGCCTTGCTGACCAGCTCGTCCATGACCAGCGCCTGCGTGCTCGGCAGGGGCCCGCCCCCGGGGCCCGCCCGCCCGATGTCCACCGTCAGCCGCAGCGTCACCAGCTGGCGGGGCTTGCGGGTCGCGTTGTACAGGGCGAGCTCGTCAGGCTGCAGCAGGGCCGCGCCGTCCGGGTGGAGGCCGTCATCAAACCGGCACATCTGGAGGATGGAGTAATGGTAGACGACCGACCACCGCGCGATCGAGGCCCGGATGGCCGGGTCCCCAACCCAGGCGTGCGCGCGCTGGGTCAGGCTAACCGCGACGGTGCCCAGGATGGCAAAGGCCTGGCGGGCGGCCCACCAGCGCTCGTAGACTCTGGAGATGTGTGGTGAGAGGGGGGCTCATGGATGGCGTGAGAGGTTGAGAGGGTTGCGCGGGGGTGACCCGTTGGTCCCCCTGGCGGCGGCCGGCCTGGACACCGGCGGCGCTCTCTCACACACTGTTACTCTCTATCTCTGTCCCTCCCTCCCTCCCTCCCTCTCCCTCACCGGTTCACCCGCCACGTCGCCAGCAGGGACACCGCCAGCAGCATCATGCGCGTCAGGGACTCGATGTTGCCCAGATTTGTCGGCAGCCGGTCCACCAGGAAGCCCGACCGCATCGCGTGGTCGCCCGGCGGGGGCGTGGTCGAGGAGAGCACGAAGTCGGCAGCGACTAGGAGGGCGACGCTCATGTTGAACAGGAGGGGCGGCCAGACTAAGTGTGCATGAGCGAAAAGTGAAAGCGAGTGTCAGAGGTGTGTGTGATGGGGCGGCAGGCCCCGCTGCTAGCCGACGCGGGGTGGCCAGGCCAGGGCACAACTCCATCCACCTCTCCCTCCCTCCATTCGCATCCCATCCCTCACTCTCGCGCAGCAGGTGGTCTGGCGGGCCGATGAAGAAGAACGTGCCGTGCAGGTACCGCCAAAAGGTGTGGCGGGCCGCCCACTCGGCCTTCCGCGTCTTGAAGTCCCAGGTGTTGGGGCGGCTGAACATGGTCGCGCAGGCCGGGCGACAGTGGCGGCGGTTGCGAATGGTGGCAGGGGCAGGGGTGGCGCCGGCGTCACCACCACCACCAGTGCCCTTCATGCACTTCTGGCTGCCAGAGGCGCGGGCCGCGGCGGAGGTCGACGGGTCTGCGTCGGGCGCGGCAGCGGTGCTTGCCCCGCCGGGTCTGTCACGCCCCTCCAGGGCGGCCACAGATGCTACACGCCCGCCGACCTCCAGGTCCGTTTTGGGGGTGATGGCGGCGGGGGGCATCGCCGGCTACGGGCGCGTTTTAGGTTGGGCGTTGTGTCCCCCAATTCGCGTGACTAGAAGAAAAAATGAGAGTGAGCCCCTTGCTCGACTCGTGGTGGAAGCTCTCCTCCCCCACAGGCCATCAAGTCTGTCGCCCCCCCGCCCCCGCCCCCAACCACCCCGCCTCCGCCTCCGGCGAGAGCGCCGAGCAAAGTAGGACACGCGCAATTTGCTGAAGCTTGGGCCCGGACGAAAGGAGGACGGGCGGGGGGGTGCTGGCACGTCCTTTCAATTAAAAAAAAAATTTAAAAAAAAAGGGAGACAATTTCCTCCTTCTTCACGTGCTCACACACACTCTGACGTCGCCGGCCCCTCTCCCGCGTTCAAAAAGGCATTGATGGGGGGGGGATGGGGGTGGGGGCTGCTCCGTACAGGGCTCGAACCTGTGACCAACGCATGACAAACATAGTTTATTAGTACGACACTCTAACCAACTGAGCTAACGGAGCTGTTGCGCAGGTACCGGAAGTCATTTTCCAGGCGCATATGAATGGATTACAAAAATCAGCAGAAATGGTTAAAAGTGGGTTCATCCTGTGGCTCTCTCTCATCCCGCACCCCCGCCACCACCAGACCGCCCGGTGCTACCCCCTCCACCCCCCCCGATGGAAAGAGCGAGCTCATTGCAATGCCCCCTGCAACACTTGTTTACACGAACCCATCCACCGTCCACCATCACAACCGCGCGCGCGCGAGGAACTCTCAGAACCTCTCTCCATCTCCCTCGCATGTTTTTGTCCTTCCCCCCCCCACACACGCGCTTCATCCTCACCTCCTCTCGGTCACTGCGGTAGCTCGTCCTCCAGCGCGTCATACCGGAACGTAAAGTCCTGCTTCAGCCGGTAGCACCAACCCGCCTGGGCGTCGTCGTGGACGACGTTGTAGTCAAAGTAGACGTACGTCCCCCGCTCAAACTCGTCGGTCGCGGCCGAGGGTTCCTCGTGCCGCTGGAACCAGGCGCCGTGCTGGGTATGGTACCGCCAGGACTGGCGCTTGAGCTCCCGGGCGGCCAGGTACTGCTGGTGCGTGCCGGGCTGGTAGTAAAAGGCGAAGAACAGCGCCTCCGCGTCCAGGCGCTCAAAGAGGGCGGGCGCGTCCAGGGCGGGCGGGCGGGAGGCCGGGTAGGAGGGCGCGGGCTGGCCGCGCGGCAGGGACCGCACCCGGGGCGGCACGCCCGGCCAGGCCGAGTCGGCCGGGGTGGGGATGGACCGGGGCGCGCACGCGGTGAGCAGGGACTGGAGCACCGAGGGCGGGACGGCCGGGATGGTGGCGGGCGGGGGCAGGTCAGCCTCGGCCGCGTCGGCGGCCGACGCGGCGGCCGCGGCGGCCGCAGCGGCAGCGGCCGCGGAGGGTGGAGGAGGGGGGGGGGCGCCGGCGGACGACGACGCGTCATCCCCGTCTGTCGCTGGGCCTTTCACAGCAGCAGCAGCAGAAGCAGCAGCAACAGCAGCAGCAGCAGCAGCAGCAGCAGCAGCAGCAACAGAGGCGGCGGCCGCGCCGTCAGCAGCAGCGGCCTGCACTGCCGCCGCCCCCTCGCCGGCCGCACGGTTCCAGCCAGTCGGGCGGCCGGGCGTGCTCCCACCTCCAGCCGCGGCGGCGGCTTTGGGAGACGACGACGGTGCATCCGCCGATGCTGACGCCGTCCGACGCCCACCGGCAGCAGCTGGGGAAGCTGGGGGCGGCGCCGCCGCCGCCGCAGCGCTCCCACCCCCTGCCCGCGGTGACGCGGGCGTGGCTGCCTTGCTTGTGCGCGCGTCCTTGCCCGCCGCGGCCGGCGATGCGGCCGCCTCCTTGGCGGCACCTCCCGACTTGATCGCGGCCGCCGAGGGCACGGACGGCAGGGCCGCCGCCGCCGCGTCCAGGCGGTCCAGTAGGCCGTCGTACGCGGCGTCGGGGTCGTCACTAAACTCGTCGTCGTCCGCGCCGGAGGCCATGCCGCCACCGCCGCCGCCACCGCCGCCGCCCTCGCCGCCCTCATCACTGCCGCCGTCGCCGCCGCCGCCGCCGCCGCCCGTCGTCCGGGACAGGTAGTAGTCGACCGCGTCCCGGACGATGTCGACCTCGTCAGGCGAGACGGCCTCGTTGTCCAGGAGGCGGAGCAACTGCTCCAGGCGGGCGACGTGCGCGCGGTGGCGGCCGATCGCGGCCTCAAGCTTGGCGGCCCGGGGTGGGGGCGGCTTGGACCGGGCCCGCTTGTTGCCGGCGCCCGCGGTCAGGGCTTCCAGCTCGCCCTCCAGGGTCTCCACGCCCTCGCCCAGGGCGGCCACCGTGGACGTGATCCAGTCCCGCGCCTCCGCCCTGCGCGCCTCGCGCGGGTCGACCCGGGCGGCCGCCGCGGCCAGCCCCGCCTGGCTGAACGCCCGGGTCTTGGACTCCCGCTCGCAGGCCTTAAAGGCTTCCATGCACCGCTCGATCGCCCGCCGCGTGTCGGCCAGGGCGGACTTGTCTTTGACCTCGGAGCCGGAGAGCCTGCGCAGAATTGAAGGTTGAGAGCGTGAAAAAAGAGGTGGGACGCGTCTCTCTCTCAATTGGGCGCAGGCGGGGGGTTGCGCGCCCGCCAGCCCGGCCCGCACTGCGTGCCAACGCCGACCTCGTGTCACGCAGGCCCCACCGGCTAGGGCCCGGCGCGCGTAACCGCACCATACGCACGCCCTCTTTCACACCCTGCCCCGACTAGCGACGCCCACCTGCCGCTCCTTTTTCTTCCTTACCATGTCTTGACCTGGTCCCGGAACTTTTGCAGCTTCTTGACCTCCTTCTTAAGTTCGGCTTCGTTCTTGTCCTTGACGGAGGCGAGGTCCGGGTCGTGGACCTGTGGAGAGAGAGGTGCAAAAACGGTGAGCGTCCGTGATCTCTCGCGCCAACCCCCCACCTCAGACGCGACATCCGCCCTCAGCAGCGCCCGGCTCGATCCCTGCCGCGCACTCGTGGGCGGCGGGTCGGGCGGTGACGCGGTCCAGGCGCGTTGCTGAGGCAGCCCCGGACGGCCCTCCCCACACACGTCTGCAAGACCTCGCTCAATTCGCTCTTTTTACCTTTTCCCAGATGCCGTCAAAGACTTCGATGCCCTCGCCCACCCGTTTCAGGGTGCGGTCGATCTCGGCCTGCAGCTTGCGGGCGCCCGCCATGGTGGGCGGGGTGGAGGAGAGAGCGGCGTTTTTATTCGAGAAAACGCGTCCCGCGAAGGGAGGTGTGCCAGCGACGGCCGCAGACAGGCTCTCATCACACCAAGACGTCCTTTCCGCCCATACCCCACTCGAGAGAGAAAACATGGAGCCTTCCACACACCGCCCCCCCCTCCCCCCGACCAGCACCGCCGTCGCCACGCTGGGCTCCCTGGCGACGGGTGGCGGTGCGGCTGGGCCCGCCGCTGACGAGGCCGAGTCTGGCCCACCACTCGCGCCGCCGCCGCTGTCGGCGCGCTTTATCCCAGGTCAGTCAGTGTCCCGAGGGAGAGGGAAAAGGCGAGAGAGAGAGCATGCGGCCTATGCGTGCTCTTGCGGGGTGTGGGCGAGCAGCGCAGGGCTGGTGCGCCCCCGCGGCGCCGGCGCCCTCTCTGTATTTTTTCGATGCGCGCCCACATTTTCGAGTCGGCGCGCGAGAGACAGAGACAGGCCGGCTTTTCCTCCACGCCCGCGCACTGCGGCCCGAGCTGGCAACCCCCACCCTGGGGGCTGCCTCTTCCACATGTCCACACACGGTTCGGGGGCGAGACGAGGCGCGGGCGGGCGGGGCGTGTGTGTGTGCTCGCGCCCTTTTTCCCTCGTGCTCTCCTTCTCGGCTGTCGCCCCGCTCTCACACCTCCTCCTCTCTCTCTCTCTCTCTCTCGACCCCCTCTCCGCCAACCCAGTCCCCCGCTCCTTTGTCCGGGGCGCCCTCAAACGGCCGGGCCTCGACACGGGCGACGTCGTCACCTTTGCTGACTCGGGCGTGCCGTACGCGGCCGTGCCTGTCGGGCCGCCCAGCGGCGGCGGCGGCGGCCCTGCTGCCGCCTCGGTGCCCGACCCCGCGCTCGCAGAGCGGGACACGGCCGTCCATTACGTCCTGGAACCCCGAACTGGGGGTGGCGGTGGCGGTGGCGGTGCGTGGGGGGGCTCCACCCCCGCCCACGCCGCCCACTGGGACCCCGCCGCCCTCCTGGAGGTCGTCCGCCAGGGCGACTGGTACGGACTGCGCTCCTCCGCTGCGGGCGCCCGCTTCCTGCAGGCCCGCCGCCGGGGCGGGCGCCGCCTGGCCTTCTTCTCGCCCAACTTCGGCGTGTGCGAGCAGTGGGAGCTAGTGGGCGGGGCGCCGGCGGTGCCCTGGGATGCGGCCCGCCTGGGCTTCCGCAACCGGCGCTTCCCGCAAGTCTTTTTCGCGGCCGACGTCGCGCGGGTCGGGAGCGCAGTGCCCGGGCCGACCCCGCGCTCCCTGGCCGTGGCGGGGTGCGCCCCGGCCGGTGGTGGGGGGAGCTTGGCCGGCGGCAGCACGGCCGGCACCGCCGCCCACGCCCACCCGGACCGGGTGGCGGGCGTGGTCGTCGGCGAGTGGCTCCAGTTCGTGGCCCGGGAGCAGGGCGCCCGGGCGGCCCTGGACGCGCGCGCGCGCGACCTCGGGGCCGAGCTGGGCGCGCTCAAGGCCTGGGCGGCGCAGGCGGTGGCGTCCACGCGGGCGTCCCTGGCGACCGAGCTGACCAGCCTGTCGTCCGCCCTGGCGGCCGCCGAGCGGGCGGCGGACGGCGCGGCCGCCCGGCGGGCCCGGGCGGAGGGCGCGCTCGCGGCGGCAGCCGCGGCCGCGCGCGAGCGCATGGTCGCGGCCACCCGCGCCCGGTCCGCCCGCCTCGCGCTGGCGACCTGGCGCATCAATGCGCGGGCGTCGGCCGCCGCGGGTGAGCTGGCGGCCAGGTGGCGGGCCGGCCGGGAGGGCGTGCAGGCGCGCGCGCTGCTCCGTGCGTGGGCGGGTGTGGCGTCCCAGCACCGGGCGACCGCGGCCGCGCTGGCCACGGCTGTCGACCGGGGCGCGGAACGCCGGCTGGGGGCGGCCCTGACCGCGTGGCGGGGCGTTTGCGTGCGTTCCGCTGCTTCCCGCACGGCCGCGGCCGACTTGGCCGTCCGCCGGGCCCGCCTGGCCGCCTCGGCTACGCTGGAATCCTGGCGGGGCGTGGTGGCGGCGGCGGCGGCGGCCAGGGCGGGCGCGGGCGCAGCCGCCCGCGCCGGCCTCGTCCGCCGGGCCCTGCGTGCCTGGGCGGCCGAGTCCCGCCGGGCCGCTGCGGAACGCGCCGCCTTGGTCACTGTCGTCGACGCCGCCGTTGCCCGCCGCGCCCGGGCCGCCCTGCTGGGCTGGCGGGCGGCGGCGGCGGCGTGCGTGCGGGGGAGGGGGATAGTCGAGCGCCGGGCTGCGGCCCGCACCACTACGGCCGCGTGGGCCGCCCTGCGCGCCTGGGCGGCGGTTGCTGCGACCACGGCGGCCTGCCGCCGGGCCGCCGCGGTCGCTGCGGCCCGATCCGACCGGGCCACTGCCCGCCGCGCCCTGCTCGCCTGGGCGGGCGCAGCCAGCGACGCGGGCGACGCGCGCGCGGTGGCCGCGGCCGCGGCGCGCGCCCGCTCCGATGGCTTGGCCCGGGCCGCCTGCCGCCGGTGGCGGGCGGCCGCGGTGGCGGCCGTCGCCCGCCGGGCGGAGGCCCTGGGCCTGGTCTCCCGCCGGGCAGACAGGCTGATGGCGTCCACCCTGCGCGCCTGGCGGGGTGTGGCCGCGGAAGCGGTTGCCGGGCGTGAGCGCGTGGCCCGCTGCATCGCTGCCCAGCGGGCCGCCCGAGTCGCCCTGGAGGCCCGGTACTGGGATGCGCTGGACGCGGACGTGGCGGGCCTGATGAGCCGCCTGTACCACGACAACTGCGGTGGCGGCGGGGACGGCGGCGGCGCCAGCGCGCCGGGGCCGCCTTCCCTGGCCGGCCCGCCGCTCCCGCCCGTCGACGTGGGCGGCCTTGCCCCAACCCGCCGCCCCGCTGCTTCCGCCGCCGCCGCCGTCGCCGCCGCACCGCCGTCCTTCCCCAACATGGCGGCCGTGGACGCCTGGGTGGGCGCGTCCATGCCGGCTTCGATGGCGCCTGCCGTGCCGCCCCTGGCCTTGCCGGCCGTCGTGCCCGGCCCGGCCCCACCCGCGCCGCCCGTTGCAGCGGGCGCCACGGGGGTGGCCGGCGACGAGTCATCCGACCTGGACGGCTTTGAGGGCGTGCCCGCGGCGGCGGCGGCGGCGGCACCTGTTCCTCCCCCTCCTCCTGCTCGCCCGGCCCTGGTCGCCTCGCGCCCGGGGTCCCCGCCCAGCCGGGCGGGCGGCCCGCCGCGGGTGGCAGCAGCCGCGGCCCCCGCACCCACGGCGCCGCCCCTGGCCCCTGGCCCGGCCCCTCCAGCGCCCGCTGCCGCTGCCGCCCCCCGCCGCCGCCCGCCCGTCCCGCCCCGGTCGATCGGCCAGCCGACGGCGGCGTTTGGTCGCCGTGCCCCGCCGGCCGGGCCGCTGCGGCCCCAGGTCGCGGCCAAAGCAAAAGCGGCACCGGCTGCCGTGCCTACCGCTGCTGCCCAACCGAAACCAACCCCGGCCGTCCTGCGCCGGTTCGGGGCGGCGGCCCAGCCCAGCGCGGAGGCTGCCTCCCTGACGGGCCCCTCCCCCGCCCGGGCGGCCGCCCTGGCTGCTGGCCTGGCCCGTCGGGCCAACTTTGAGAACAACGGTGGTGTGTGAAGATAAAAAGGGGGTGGGGGTGGGGTGGGGTGGGGGTTTGCAAAGCAGTCTATCTCACCCCTTTACACGCAGCGTGCGCGCGCACGAGCGCTTTGTGCTCTGCCCAACATTGCCTAGCGCTGCTACCAGCGCGTTGCTGCGTGCGTGTTCGATTGAGAGAAAACCCTTGTAAGTGTCAGTACTGCTTTTTGTTTTTTACTTCCTCCTCTTTCCGCGTAGCCCCGCCGCCTCCAAGGCTACGTCCGCGTCTCCCTCCTGGCCGGCTGACCGCAGCGCAGATGCGTGGGCACGAATGACGTCGGCCCCCAAGCCAGGTCCCGCGGCCCGGGCGGCCCCGAAAGCGGCTGCCGCGTCCGCGTGGCGCCCGAGCGCCGCGAGGCTGGTCGCCCGCCCTAGCAGGGCATCCACGCAGCCTGCCGCCTCCGGCTGGCTGGCGGCTAGGACGCGGTCATACGCGGTCAGGGCTGACTCGAAATCACCCGCCCTCGCCGCCGCCGCGCCCGCCTGCAAGTCGGCGGCGGCCGCCCGGAAGGCCCCCGCCGCCGCCGCCGCCCCTTCTGGTGGGTCCTCCCCGCCCACCGCCTCGCCCGCCAGGGACGCCGCCCGGGCCAGGTCGCCCACCCCAGCCACCGCCCGGGCGGCCGCCATGACCAGGTCGGGTGGGGGCGGGCCGCCGCCCCGCTTTGTGTGGGCCTTGATGGCTTTCAACAGGCGGGCCGCCCCGGCGCCCGGGTCGCCCGCGGCCGCCTCCGCAGCTGCCGTCGCGATGGTGGCCAGGTCCGCCGCGCCCACCCGGGGCGGGGGCGGGGGTGGGGGTGGGGGCGGAGGTGGCGAGGGTGAGGCGGACGGCTCGGGTGGTGCGACAGGGGCGGCAGCCGCGCCGTCCGCGCTCGGCCCAGCGCCCGGGGGAGGGGGTCGGGCGCCCGCCTCCCCTTCGGCCGGCCCCACGTCCTCGCCCGCCGCTGCCCGGGCCAGGACGGGGAACATGTCGGCCAGCCCTCCCGGCGCCTTGAGGTTCCACTCCAGCGAGGCCGCTGCCAGGGACCGCCGCTGGGCGGGCGTCGCGGCGACCGCGCCCGTCGTCTCGGCGGCCTTGCCATCCTCGCACAGGAAGGAGAGGAAGCCCTTCAGGATGGTGGCGACCGACCAGGAACAGCTCCACGACTCCGGGTGGAACTCGGACATGGAGGTGCAGATGGACACGCCCGTCCCGAACCGGCCGGACGGGGTGACCATGAAGATGGCGGGCGGCTTGAACGGGTAGTCTGGCGGGAACCGGAGGCGGCCGACGTACCAGCCACCCTCGTACGGCGTGTCCGGCGGGCCGCGCATGAGGAAGTGCCAGGCCGTCATGTCCCGCTCGTCCACGGAGACGGCCGGGATGTAGGGGGGCGGGAATTCCAGGATGGCTTTCAGCTCCTTTTTGAGCCTGGAAGAAAGAGGGGAGAGGGATGAGGTGGGGTGTTGGGAGGGAGGTCGGTCGGCGGCGGCGGGCATTCGCTCTCTCTCGCTCGAGAACGCACTTCATCAGGCACACTTTTGTGGGCGCCATTGGCTGATGAAGGTTTGCAGCGGGCTCGGACCACACGCGCTGGGCCCTGGCGGCGGAAGGAGGGCTGGGAGAGAGAGCGGTGCGAATGCGGGGCGGAGAGAAGAGAAGGAGAGCCCGCCTTTCACGGCGTTACAGGGGGCGCCTGGCCTCCCCACGCACGCCAGCGTAGAGCCCAGCCGATCCTAGACCGGCCTGGTGAAAGCTCGGCAACAAGGAGGGGCAAGGGACGCGCAGGCGGGGGTGCAAAAAGCGCCTCTCTTTTGTAGCTTCTGTGAAAGGCCTCCTTTCAGTGAACCTCCTTCTGGGTAAAAAAACCTTTACATGCCAACGCCCGCCAGCCACCGCACCTCTCAGTCTCACACCACGTCACACCCGCACACACACCCGCACCCGCCAAAGCAAAGCAGCACACCACCAGCCCAAACCCGATTTCATAGAGCAACGGCGCGCACGCACGCGCACAATCTCCCATCACTTCTCTTCTCCATTTCTCTCCATTTTGTGTGTGTGTGTGTGTTTCCTCCTCTCTTGTCGCTCATTCCTTGTCCACCACCGCCGGCCCCACCCCAGCCGGGGAGGGCGGTCCCCGGGTTGGGGGCGGCTTGAACGCAAAGGGCGACCCGCCGCCCGCGGCTTCGCCCCCCGCGGACGCACCACCAGCACCACCACCAGCCTCCCAATCCCTCAAGGATGACTCCCGGCCGGCCAGGGGCGCGGCTCCGTTGGCACCTCCGCCACGTGGGCTCCCAGGCGGCGCCGTCCCGACGGCCGGGCGGGCAAAGGGCGTGTGCCCGCCAGGCGGGGCCCGCGGGGAGGCGGCCGGCGAGGCGGTGGCCGAGCGGAGGGCGGCCGCGTGGACGGCGGCCGCCGCGGCCGCTGCCGCCGCGGCCGCCCGGGGCGAGGCCGGCACCCCGCCGCCCGCCCCCCGGTCCAAGGAACGCATGCGGGCGGGCTCCCGGGCGGCTGCGTCCAGGAGGGCCCGGTCCGCGTCGTCGATGAGGACGGTGCGGGCTGCCCCGCCCGCGCGCACAGTTGCGGCCGTGCCGCCCCCCCCCGCTGACCCGCCCGCGGACGAGGACGGGGCAGCGGGCGGTGGGGGTGCCCGCCCGCCGGCCTGGGCGGCCAGGCTGGCCATCTGTTCAGCGGACAGGCGTTGCAAGGGCAGGCCGGCGGCGGAGGCGTTGGGGGCGGCGGCGGCGGCGCCACCACCCCCGCCGCCCTGCCCGCCCAGGCGGGCCGCGAGCGCGGCGGCCGCCTGGCTGGCCAGCCCGCCGGGGCCGCCGCCCAGGGCCGCCGCCGCGGCGGCCGCCGCTTCGGCGGCGGGGTCACCGCCGTCCGTGGACATGGGGGCGGCGTCAGCGGCGGGGCCGGCGTCGGGGCCGGCGCCGCCGCCGCCGGCAGCACCCGCGCCGCCGCCGCCGCCGTCGCCACTGCCGCCGCCGCCTCCATCCCCGCCTGCGCCCGCGTAGAACCGGGCCTGGAACAGCGCGACCAGCGCGTCCAGGTGCACCGTCACCCCATGCCGGGTCGCCTGGAACCCGGCATTCGCCTCATCCACCGCGCCCTGGGCCAGCGCCCGCACGCGCTCCATGAAGCGGCCGTACTCGTCCTGGACGGCCGCCACCCGCAGCGCGTGCGTGCGGTCGAGGAGCGCAATCTGGTCGCACACCGCCCGGATCTGGGCCGCGACCGCGTCGTACTCCGCCCGGGCTTCGTAGGAGGCGGCGACGTCGGGAGGGGGGGGCGGCAGGGCGGGCGCACCGCCGGCGTCCAGGGGCCCGCCGTCCGCGGCAGCCCGCGCGAAGTCGCCCGCCACCAGTTCCCCCAGGCGGGCGGCAAAGCCGTCGAGGTCGCCCCCCGGCGAGCCCGCGTGGAGGTGCTGCATGTGCGGGGGCAGGCCGCCGCCGCCGCCGCCGCCGTCCGACCCGCGCCCGCCCGGATTGACGCCCTGGGCCAGGGCATCCTCGGCCGCGCCAAAGGCGGACCGGACCCGGTCGCACAGGGCGCGGTAGGAGTTGAGGGCGGCCATGACGTAATCCAGGACCGCCTCCAGCGAGGCCGGGTCGTGGCCGTGCGCGGCCGCCAGGCGGCGGGGGTCGGACGCGACGTGCGTGCGGGGGACGCCGGCGAGGCGGGCCGCCGCCGCGACGACCGCCAGCAGGGTGTAGTCCTGGAAGTCGGAGGGCGGCTCCCCGTCGGGGCGGCCGGCGAGGAGGACGTCAGCCGCCTGGCGGGCCAGCTCGCCCGCGCCGGGGGGCAGGCCCAGCTGGCGGACGAGCGCGCCCACCTTGGCGTACGCTCGGCGGGCGACGCCGCCCTCTGCGGACAGCGGGTCCGCGATCAGGCGCATGCGGGTCTCCTGGAGGGCCCACTCCCGGGCGACGACGGGCAAGGGGACGGCGCGCAGGGGCGTGTCGCCCGCCCCGCCGCCGCCGCCGCCGTCCCCGCCGTCTGCGCCGCCGCCCACAGGCGGCGTCCCGTCGTGCTGCAGGCGCCCCCGCTTGGCCTCCCCGCCGTCGTCCGGGCCGTCTTCCAGCCTGCGGCGGCGCCCGCCGCCGGGGGCACGGCCACGCCGCCCGGGCGCGTGGTGGGCTCCGCCGCCACGCCGGCCGTCATCAGTGGCGGCGCCCTCGTCGCCGCCCATCACCATCATCTCATCCTCCGCCTCCTCGCCCTCCGTCTCGCCCGTCCTGCCGTGGAGGAGGCCGCCCGGCCCAAACGGCGCGGCGTCCGTGACGGCCGCCTCCGCGGCGTCCGCTGCCGCCGCGTCCGCGGCCGCCCCGCTCAGGGCGGCAGGCCAGTATGCCGGCGGGACGCCGGCGTCTTGCGGGATGGCGGCGGCGGCGGTGGCAGTCGTCGCGCCGGAGCCGGGGCGGTCGGCGGCCGCTGCGGCCGCCGCTGCGGCGGCCGCGTCGCCGTCGCCGTCCTCCCCGCCATCGTCGCCCGCGGCGGCCGCATTGTCGGCGGCCAGGTCGCAGACGACCGCGCCGGGAGGCAAGGGGTCATCGCCAGCGACGACAGGGCCGGGCGCGCCGGCTGCCGCGCCGGAGCACAGCCAGTCCGCGGCGGCGTCCAGGTGTGCTTCGGTGTAGGAGGCGATGGTCGGCGGGGCGGGCGGCGCCTCGCCCGGCGCCTGGGCCACTTCCGCCGCCTCCTCCGCCTTCACGCCCTCCTCGCCGCCCTCCTTCTTGACGGCGGCAGCTGCAGCCGCCGCGCCCGGCCCCGCCCCGTCCGGGCACAGGAAGTCGGCCGCCCAGCGCAACGCATCCTCCATCGCGCGCTCGCCCGCCTTGCCCCGGCGCGGCGCGGGGGCCGCCCGCGACAGCAGCCGCTCCTCCACGCTCCGGGCGATGACCAGGCGGGCGATGGGGGGTGGCGGGGAGCCGGCCGCGCCTAGGCACCGGGCCCGCGCCAGGGCGCCGGCGTCGGCGCGGCGGGACCAGGCGGTGTCGAAGGCGAGGACGACAGTGGCGCCGGGCAGGGGCGTGCCGAGGCCCAGCGCGCGCGCCGCGGCCACCAGCAGCCAGGCGTCCGGGCGCCGCCCGTCCGGGTCGTTGAAGGCCGCCAGGGCGGCGTCCCGGTCCGCGGGCGGGGAGTCCACGCGCAGGACGCCCACCGCGTCCGGTTCCCCGCCGCCCGCCATTACGACGGTGCGGCAAAAGTCGGACGCCGCGGCGACCGCCCGGTCGCCGCCGGCCACGGTCACCAGGACGCGCGCGCCCCGGTCGCGCAGGCGGGGCAGCAGGCGGCCCGCGAGGGCCAGCTTGGCGGACCCCACGGCGGCCGGCGCGCCCAAGGGCGGGACCGGCGGGACGGGCGCGCCCGGGCGGCCGGCCCCCAGGCCTGCGTGCGCGCAGAGCTTGAGCTGCTCGTCGCAGGCCGCCCGCAGCGCGTCGGCGTGGTCGACGCCCTCCGTAGCGGCGAGGGCGGGCAGCGCCCGCCCCAGCGCCGCCCGGGCCGCGGCCGCCTGGTCGGCGGTCGGGGCGACAGGCAGGGTCAGCTCCAGGGCGGGCAGGGGCGCGGCGGCCGGGCCCGCGCCCAGGGCGGCCGCCCGGTCGCGGCGCAGGGACGCGCCGGCCAGCGCGAGCGCGGCCGGCGCGTCGGGCGCGGCCGACGCGGCCTCCGCCGGCGTGAACCGCCCCGGCCACAGGAAGCCCGCGGCCGCCGCCCGTTCGGCGGGGTGGGAGGACCCGTCGTACGGGCGCCTGGCCAGGACCAAGCGGGCGCCCGCATCGAGGCCCCCACCCACCGCGTCCGCGCCCCGGGCGACCGCCCGGCGCGCCCCCGCCCGGCCGTCCAGGACGATCGCCGCCCAGGGCAGGCACGCCAGCGCCGCCTTCTCCGACGCCGCCGCGTCGAAAGACGTCAGCACAAAGTCCGGGCGGGGGACGCGGCCACTGGGCGAGGGCGGGGCCGCCCCCCCGCCGTCCCCGGCCTCCGCGGTCTCCCCCCGGCCGCCCTCGCGCGACCGGAAGGTCGACCGCCCGTCGAGGGCCGAGGGCGGGACCCACAGCTCACGGCCGGCGACCAGGGCCCGGGCGCCGGGCGGCCCCGCCAGGCGAGCGACGTCGCCCGCCGGCGCCCAGGCCGCCAGCTCGGCCGTCCAGGCGGCCAGGGCGGCGGAGGCGCACACGATCAGGACGGGCCGCGGGTCCCGGCCGTCAAAGCGGAGGGTGTGCGCCCACGCCAGCGCGGTCGCCGCCCGCCCCAGCCCCGGCGCGTCGGCGAGGACGGACGCCCGCCCGCCCGCCCCGGTGCCCGCCGCCCACCGGCCGCGCAGCCATTCCACGGCCGCCCGCTGGTGGGGCAGGAGCGCGGCCCCACCCCGGGCGCGCATCCAGGAGGGCGGCCAGGGCCCCGTGAAGGGGAGCGGGCCGGTCGGCTCCCCTTCCGGCGCGCCCGCGTTTTCAACGCGGGCTGCCTCCTCGAGGGCGGCCGCGCGCGCGGCCGCCGCCGCGGCCGCCCCGGGCGCCGCCCGCCGTTCCGCGCCCTCCATCTGGCGCCAGGCGCGGGCGAGCAGGGCCGCCCCCGCCGGCATGGCCAGCACGCCCGACCCCTCCGGCTCCCAGGTCGCGGCGTCGGGGGGGAGGCCACCCCACCGGACGAGGGCCTCCCAGCCCGGGCCCGCCGGGGCGGGGCGCCGCCCGACCACCTTTTCGGGGACCAGCCAGCGCGGGTCCGACAGGTCGCACGGCGCCCCGCCGTGGGCCGCCCGGAAGGTCTTGAGCGCGGCCCGGCCGCCCGGCACGCGCACCACAGCGGCCTCGCCCGCCCACTCGTTGTGGACGTGGGCGCGCCCGGTCCAGTGAATCAAGAGTTCGGGCGCCCCGCCACCGCCCTCCTCCCCGGCCGCCCGCCAGCCCAGGACGGCGGCGACAGACGGGGCCCGGTCGGAGGCAGCCCCGCCGCGGCGGCCGCTACTCCCGGCCGCACCCCACCCACCGTCCGAGTCAGCGTCGCCCGGGTCGGCGGCAGCGTCGGCGGGCGGCGGCGTTTTCGGGGCGGCGGCCAGGGCGGCAGCCGCCGCGCGCACGCACGCCTCCAGCGTCGAGTCCGCGGCGGGTGCGCCGTCCGGGTTGACCCGGGGCGGCCCGCCTTCGGGGCCCAGCTCAAACGTACACAGCGCGGGGCCGGGCAGCCAGGCAAACTCGGCTTCGTCCGCGTCCGCGTCTGGGCCGCCGCCGCCCGGGGTGGTAATGGCGGTGGGCGGCATGCCGCCGTCAATGCCGGCAGCACCAGGCGTGGGCCCGTCCGCGCCGGTCAGCCCGCCCGGCGCGCCCAGCCCCCTCCCCGCCGCGCCCGCGCGGGCCGGGTCGACGTCGCCGTCATCATCCTCGTCCGACGCGGCCGCGGCGGCCGCCGCGACGGCGGCCGCCCGGCACCCCCGGCGCAGCTCGCCCGGCAGACCACACGGGGTGAAGAAGACGACCGGCACAAACGCGCGCACGGCGGCCGGGCTCGCCCGCCCGTCCGGCCCCGCGCACCCGGGCGGCGGCCCAACCTCCCGGGGCACCGCCCGGCGGCGGACCACCCGGGCCGGCCACCAGTCGTGGCCCTCCACCTTGGCCCACACCGCGTCACCCGGGCGGAAGGGCGGGGGTGGCGGGGGCGGGTGGCCACCGAGGTGATGGTGGGCGTGGTGGGCGTGGGCGTGGTGGTGGGAGGGGAAGCCGTCATGGTGGTGGCCGCCGTCGTCGACGTCCGACGGGCCGACGCCGGCCGCCGCGCCGTAGTAATCCCCGTCACCGCCGTCGCCGTCGTAGCCGGCGCCGTACGGGTCGTCCCTGGCGGCGGCGGCGGCGGCGCCCTCGCCATCGTCGCCCTCGTCCGCGCCAAAGCCCATGCCCAGCAGCGCTTCCGCGGCTTCAGACAGGCCCCGCCCGACGGAGCGGCCCGCGCCGGCGGCGGCCCCGCCCGCGCCCGCCCGGCCACCCCGACCGGGGCGGGAGCCGCGCTGTGCGGCGGCCCGGGAGCGGGAGGGCGGGGCGAGGGCGCCCGGCATGCCGGGGCCCCCAGCAGCGGCGGAGCCCGGGCGCACTCCGCCGCCCGCGGCGGTCGCAGCGGCCGCCGCCGCCGCCGCCGCCGCCCCAGGCCGCCCGCCCACGCTGGACCGCCCGCGCGGGCGGGCGGCCCCGCCATCCTCCCCATCCGCTCGGCGGGCCCGGCCCCGGGCGGGGCCGGTGGACCGCTGGCGGGAGCGGGCGCCCCCGGCCCGCCCGCGCGGGCGGGCGGCCCCGTCGCCGCCGCCCTGGGTGGAGGCGTCGCCGTCGTCAAACCCGGCGGACCCGCCGGCGGAGCCCCGGCCGCCGCCGCCGGGGAAGGCGCCGCCGCCGCCGCCGCCATCCTCCTCGTCCAGCCCCTCGTCCGCGCCGGCCGCCAGGTCGGGGCCCGCCTGGAGGGCGAGGATCTCGTCGATCGCCTCGTCCGACAGAGCCTGGGGCACGGCGCAGGCCGCGTGGGCGGGGTCCCACACGTTCCCCGCGCAGGTCCAGTCATCCGGGATGGCGTCCTCGGGCAGCTCGTACGGGACCTGGCGCCACAGGTTGCATGCCGCGCACTGCACCCACTTTTGCGGGGCGGGGCGGGATGGAGGGGGTGGAGGGGGTGCGCCGGCGCCGCCGCCGTTCCCCTGCCGGGCCCGGCCGCGGGCGGCGTTGGCACCGCCGCCGCCACCGCCAGCGCTGCCCCGGCCGATGGACCCGCCACGGGCAGCGGGCGGCGGCGGCTCGGCGGCGGGCGAGTCGCCCCGGCCGACGCCGTCGCCGTCATCAGCATCGCCGGGCTCACCGGCAACACCAGGTCGGCCCGCGCCTTCCTCAACATCCGCTGCCGGGCCGGCGTCCTCCGCAAAGGCGGCCAGGGCGCCCAGCGCTCCCACCGCGTCCGCGTCGTTGGCCGGCTGTTCGGTGGCGGGCTCGTGGGTGGGCGGCTGTGAGGGATGGGGATGGGGAGAGAGAGGGGGAAGGAGAGAGAGGGTGAGGTGGGGGCGGGGATGGGGCGGACGTTTTCTTTCGCTCTCTCTCTCTCGTCGCACGGCCACAATGCGCACACGGCATCATACACCCTGACCCCCGACTCGCGGCGCCCCGCGCATCAGGCGAGGCATGTGCGACCGCCCAGCCAATCGGCACACCGACTAGGTCGGGGTGGCGGGCGTCAAGGCGCTCTCCCCTTAGGCGGCACAGTGTTTTCTGCTAACGCACCTCTTGTCCGGCGCCTGAAAGGAGAGGGGAGGGGTGAACGAACGCAGATGTGAGTCTGAGGCGGCAGTGGGCGAGCAGGGAGGGTGGCTCTCCAATGCTCGGACTGCTCCATGGATAGGGTGGGCGGGGCTAGCAGCGGGGAGAGAAGAGGGGGTCGCCGAAGGTGGATGGCCGCGAGCGAGCGACTTTTTCTCTTCTTCTTCTCTCTCTTTCTCCGGCGGCCCCACCCGCTGTAGGGGGCGGATCGGGCACCCGCCACACCGACAGAGCAAAGCCCAAGGGATCACGCAATCATCCCCGCACGTGGGCGCGGGTTTGGAGGGGATGGCAGGGTAGGGGCGCGGCGTCACCGAGACACTCACACGGCGCGAGGGACGGCCGATGGAAGCAGCGGTGTCAAACTCGGCCCTCAGACCCCCGTGAGGGTCGCCCACAATCCCGCCCGGAGCAGAGCACGCCTACGCCCGCGGCCAGTGTGCAGCCGCATGGTGGTGCCGTGTGCCAGACCCAGCTTGCAAGCGCCCACGGGCGGGGCGGCGGCCAGACTTGTCAGCAGCAGCGCCCAGGCTGCACCAGCAAGGGCCGTGTGCCCGAAAGCCAGCCGCAGCCGCGCGCACGCCCCCAACACCTCGCACTCCTAGGGACCCATCAGCGCCTCACCTGAACTCATGGCGGGACGTGTGGCGCGCGCGGGACAGAGTCGTTTGTGGGGCTGGATGAAAGAGCGAGTGGAGCGAGCGTCGATTCTGTGTCGCTCCTCGCGCCCTCTCTTGCGTGCGAGAAGAGAGCGGTCGCGCGCTTGGCTGTGCGTGTGCACTGGATGGTCTGTGAGGCTTTCGAGTGCACGGTGTGTGTGTGTGTGTGTGTGTGTGTGTGTGTGCGCGCGTGTGTTCCTCGCGACGCGCGCCCGCGTGAGGGAAAGGAAAGAGAGCAGTGAAGCAACTCCCCTCGCTCATTCTTTTCTGGCCGGGGGCAATGCGTCTCCTTTTGGCCCTGGCGGCGGCCATTCTGACGGCAACCATCCTCTCCCGGGACGCGCCCGCCTGGTCAGGCTTACTAAACGTCCTGGTCGCCACCGGCGCGCCATCTGGAGAATGCAGTTTGCTCCCCTTTGACGAGTTTGTGCTCGCTGGGCGGGCAGTCGTCCTCGGCCTCAGCCCAGCCGACCCGCCCTCCCCCGCGGCCCTCATCATCTCCCGCACCGGCACCATCACCGCCGTCATCCCCATCTCAGAGGCTGCCGCCGCGGCCGATCTAGGCCGCGCCGCCGCCATCGCCACTGGGCGCCGATACCCCTCCCCACGCCTCCGCCTGGCCCCGCCCGGGAGCGTCATCGCGCCGGCAGCCGTCGACGCGCACGTGCACGCCAACGACCCGGGCCGGGCGGGCTGGGAGGGCCTGGAGTCCGCGACCCGGGCGGCGGCGGCGGGCGGGGTGGGGACGGTCATTGACATGCCCCTCAACTCGCACCCGTCGGCGACGAGCGCGGCGGTCCTGGGGGCCAAGGTCGAGGCCGCCGCCGCCGCCGCCCGCCGCTGGCGCCGCGGGGGCCGCCTCACCGTGGACGTCGGCTTCTGGGGCGGGCTGGTGCCGGCCAATGCGGGCGACCACGCCGAGTTGCGGGCCATGGCGGACGCGGGCGCCCTGGGGTTCAAGGCCTTCCTCGCCCCCTCCGGCATCCCGGACTTTCCAAACGCGTCCCTGGGCGACGTGGCGGCGGCCCTGCCCTTCCTCATGCGGGCGGGGCTGCCCCTGCTGGTGCACGCCGAGCTGGTGGGTGGTGGTGGTGGTGGTGGTGGTGGTGGTGGTGGTGGTGGTGGTGGTGGTGGTGGTGGTGGTGATGCTGGTGCCGGGGAGGCGACGGCGCCGCCGCCGGACCTGGCCGCCTGGGAGGCCTCACGCCCGCCCGCGTGGGAGGTGGCGGCGGTGGCCGGGCTGGTGGAGGTGCTGGCGGCGGCGGCGGCGGCCTCAACCACCACCCCAAAGCCCGGCTTCCGCGTGCACGTGGCCCACGTCGGCACGCCGGCGGTCCTGCCCCTGCTGGCCGCCGCCCGGGCGGCCGGCCTGCCCATCTCCGGGGAGGCCGTGCCCCACGCGCTGGGCGGGCTGCCGTACCCTGCGCCGGCGGGTCCGCCCCGCGACGCGCTGTGGAAGTGTGCCCCTCCCCTGCGGGGCCCGGCCGCGGCGGCGGGACTGTGGGCCGGGCTGCTGGCCGGTGACTCCCTGACCACCATCGGGTCGGATCACTCGCCCGCCCCGCCCGCCATGAAGACAGGCGTCCCGTTTGCGCGCGCCTGGGGCGGCGTGGCCGGCCTCCAATTCTCGCTGCCCGCGTCCTGGACCGCCGCGCGCCGCCACGCGCCTCGCCCGGTCACCCCGGCCCACCTCGCGGCCTGGCTGGCGACCAAGCCGGCCGAGCTGGCGGGCCTCACGCGGAAGGGCCGCATCGCCGCAGGCTGGGCGGCCGACCTGGCTGTCTGGGCGCCCACGCTGCCGGCCGACACGCGCGCGGCGGCCTGCCACCACCGCCACCCGGGTGCGTGCCCGTACGTGGGGTTGCCCCTCATTGGTCGTGTCCTGGAGACGTACGTGCGTGGGCGGCTGGTGTTTGAGGCGGAGGGTGGTAGTGGTGGTGGTCAGGGTGGGCGCTTTGCGCGCGCGGCGTGCGGGAAGGTTGTGCTGAGGCAAGGCAGGGAGGCAGCCCAGCCACGGGTGGGGTTGGCGGGGTCGGCGGCCGCCGCCACCGCTGCGGCCGGGCTAGATGAGTTATAGGGAGGCACACGCACACAATCCTTAGTTGACATACCCTGCGCGCGCGCGCGCCTCTCTCCAGGCAGCCCCCCCACCTGCTCTCCCTCTTCCCATTTTCATCATTGCCGCGCCCGCCACGCGCGGACCGCCCCGACCGCCGCGCCCGCCACCGTGAACGCCAGCGTGCCCCAAAGCGTGTCCACGGCCGCCAGCCCGGGCGTCCACCCGGTGAACAGGAACGTGTTGGTCAGGTCGTACACGGAATAAATGAAGAAACCGACCTCCGCCGCGCCAGCCGCCGCGGCGGTGGGCGTGGGAGGCGAGGCCGGGTCGGCCCGGGCCAGCCCCGTCGTCGCGCCGCGCCAGGCCGCTAGAGACATGATCGGGTAGGCGAGCAGGCCCAGGGCCCGCCCAGCAGCTGGGGCGCCGCCCTGGATGGCTTTCACTACGGCGAGGTAGTTTACGCCGAGGGAGGGCGCGGCCAAGTTAATCCAGGCGAGGTCCAGGGCGGTCAGCGTCAGCGCGGCCGCGGCAAGCTCGGGGAGGGACATTTGGGGCGCGATCGACGGGCTAAGGTGAGTGGTGAGCGGGGTGAGCGGGGGTTGGGTGACGGGGGCGACGGGGGCGGGGTGGGCGATGAATGTGACAGCAACACTACCATTTTTTTTTTCTTTCTCAAACCTCCTAACCTCCTTAACCTCCCAACCTCCTTAACCTATGCGTCCGCCCCGCAGGCGGGCGGGCCGCCTCCATCTCGCGCTGGCCCTCCTGGCCCTCCGCCGCGGCCAGGGCCCAGTCTGAGCAGGCACACGCCCTCACGCACGCTGCAACCGAGCCCCCCCGGGTGTCCACGATCAGCATTCATACCCCAGCTGCCGCCTCGTGGGCTCCTCCCGCGATCGCTCGGCATCGTACCCGTAATCGCTCCAGCGGACGTGCACGGCCATCCGTTGCCCGCCCGCTCCGCGCGCCGCCGCCGCCGCCGTCGGCAAGGCCCTGACCACTTCCTCCTCCACTGCGCTTTCGCGTGGGCAGGCGCCCGGCGGCATGTGGTAGACAGTTTCGTGGACGAGGTCCAGGCGGGCCAGGTTTGGCAGGACGCGCGTCGCGACAGCCTCTGCCCACGTGCCCGGACCCGTATAATTTTCGAGCGTGAAAGACCAGGCCGACTAGGCCTCCAGGGTGCGGAGTGACGGGATGCTGAATTCGGGCTGCCCCCAGACCGCCAGGTTGAGGCTCAAGGCGCGCACGCTGGGTCCACTGGCGCACGGCCCACAATATACCAGGCGCGTCAGCTGGGTGAAGGGCCCACACCCGCTGGCCGCGCGCAGGCAGCGTGGCGGGTGGTCCGCACCGGACAGGTCGTGGCCGACCCGGAGGCAGGCCAGGCGGCCGGCCATGGCGGGCGGCAGGAGGAGGTCGCCGCCCATGCCTCGCACGGACAAGCGGGTGAGGCGGGGCACGGCGTGGGGCGGCACGGACCGCAGGTCCAGCGCGACCGCCGGCCCGGGTCGTTCAATGGACGCCGCCGCCGATGGGGGCACCACCACCGTGAGGTCGGCCAGTTCCGGCAGGCCAGACACCAGGGTGGCCAGGGCTGCCGACGTGCCATCCGTGGACCTGTGCGAGCGCATCACCTCCACAGTCAGCCGGGCCAGGGAGGCACCAACGACGTCTGTGAAGCCCCGCACGTCGGCCGCGTCCGTGCGAGCGGTCACACACAGCCGGCCCAGGCTGGTTAGGCGGATGGGGCGGGCGGCCGCGGCCCTAAGGACCGCCCGGTGCACGGAGAGGAGCACGCAGCCCGCGCCGCCCACCATGTTTTCCAGCGCATCCGGGGGCGCCCCCAACGTCGCCCCCGTTGCCGCCGCCGCCATCAAATCCAGCAGGTTTTGCATGGCCTCCACGTCGGGCCGCAGGCCGGGCAGCCCATCCAGGGTGACCCCACCCACCCTCAGCCGCTTCAGGCGCCGGGCGGTGGCCACCCCCCCCGCCAACCAGCCCGGCCAGTGTGGCCGGGCTGAGTCCCCATAGCCAGCCACGCACAAGGCCAGCTCTTCCAGGTGTGGGCACGTCGATGCCAGGGCGTCCTCCAACGCCCTGAAAACCGGGTTCTCGACCCTGTACGCGGCCGCCTCCGCCGCGGTTTCGGCCGGGTCGTTCGACAGGGAAAGTCGGGGTGTTTCCAACCCAAACAGCGACAGCCGCCGCACGGCCGTGCCCGCCGTCGCCAGCATGGACAGCAGGTCGATCCTGTTATCCTTGTCTTTAATGGAGCGGTCGACGGTCACGTCCTGCCACGCGAGCGAGGGTGGGCGGGCGGCAGCCCGGAGCGCGGTGCACGCCCTGGGCGGGGGGCCAAGGCGTTCACGAAAGTTGTCTATTTTTGACAAGATAAGGCCTAGCACGTCCAGTGGGAGGTCCTTGAACGCTGTGGGCGGCATGTTGGCGTCCATGACGTCTCCTAAAGGTGCGGCGGGCAGGAGAGTGGGTGGAGGAGGAGGGCGTCGAAATAAAAGGGAATTTTTTGTGCAGCAATCGTGCCTGCTCAACCTCATCGAAAACCAAGGTACCACGCCTCCGCGTGACCCGCTTGACCTCCCTCCGCGTTGCCCCGCGACGCGACCCGCGCACCTCTCTATCTCTCTCTCTCAGGTACACCACCCATATTTCATTCGTGCAGTCACAGGCATCAACATTCCAGCACCCGGCTCGTCACGCTCCCCCTCCCCCTCACCTCCACACGGTCCACAAAAAAATCCAGCACGGCCCACGCATTCCCACCCGTCGGCGCCTCCACCAGGGCTTCCAAGGTCACCCAGTGCACACCACCCGCGTACGCGTACCCGCCACAGTGGTCATGGCCGGCCAGGTAAAGGACGGCGGTGGAGGACGGCGCCGCCCCCGCCGACCCCACCTTCCCACCGCTCACCAGCCCAGCGATCGCCTCCCAGTTCCACGCCGCGTGCGTCCGCCGCACTGCCGCCCCGGGCCCGGCCTGGTGGTGGCCCGCCACGACGACTTTTTCCCCCGCACCAGCCGCGCCCGCCAGCTCGCCCGCCAGCCAGGCCGCCTGTGTCCGGCCGACCCCGCCATTCCAGGCGCTCATTTGAGGTTCGGCTGGCGACAGGGGGTGTGCCGCCGCGTAGGCCGCCGACTCGGCCACCGCGCCCTCGCCCGCCTGGGTGTGACCGCTCATGTCGGTCGTGTCGAGGGCGATCAGGCGCCAGCCAGGGGCGAGAATGGCGCTGTAATAAGAGCTGCGGGCGCCATTGCCGCCGCCACCCTCTGGAAACCTCAACCGCCCCAGCACGTCCGCCCGTGGCAGCTCCAAACAGTGGTTGCCCAGGATGTGGTGGACGGGCAGGGTGTGGGGTAGGCGGTCCAGGATGCTCGCCACTGTCTCCAGGTCGGCCGGGTTGCGGGCCGGGTCCTCCCGGTTGCCGTTGGTGATGTCGCCCAGCGTGAGGACGGCCTGCAACTTCCCGCCCGCAGCCAGGCTGGAGAGTTCCGCTATGGCCTCCGCCAGCTTGCCGGGGGCCTCCCGGAAACGCTGGGTCCGCCCCTCCACTCCGGAATCCGCCATGTCGGCGTACTGGATGTCCGCAATCACGCCCACGGAGAAGAGGGGTTGGGACGAGGAGGAGGGCGGCAAGGCGGGTCGGGCGGCCTTTTTCCCATCGAGTGCGCGCGGCGCGGTCGCCGACAGGCACGCGCCCATGAGCGTGTGCGTCTGGCGTGAGTCAGTCACGATATATGGCCGGGTGGAAGGCACCTACCGGCAGGCATAGGACGGCTGTGGAAGGGAGAGAACAAAAAAAACAAATCTACTGACGTTTGTCAACCCCCCATCCCCACGACCACCACCCCAGCCACCACCGCCGCCACGCACGTCTGGATGACGTTGACCGCATCATTGGTCAGCCAACCCACCCGCCCCTGCAGGGTTGCCCCCAGCACCGACTCGAACAAATTGGCCACCGTCGCGGCGGTGGCGGCGGCGGCGGCGGCGGAGGGCGTGACCAGGCCGCTCGCCGCGGCCAGGCCAGCAAACACGGCCGCCGCGGCCAGGCCCGCCGCACTGCCTTCCAGGCTGACCGCGCCTTCCGTGCCCCGCGGCACGCGCGCCAGACTAGTCACCAGGTAGGTCGTCTTGCCGCACGCTTTGCCGACTTCCGAGGACGTCGTGTCCGCGAGCTTGGAGGCAAAGGCCGCCACGAAGGCGGCCGCGAGGGCGGCGCGGTGGGTGGAGGCGGCGGCGGCGGCGGCGGCCAGTGGGCCGCCAGC
>Ga0315289_10001246_pt1 | contig 39835 bp, 32 predicted proteins | sample YL17G11_40_MG_FD_203452 | JGI IMG/M metagenome (GOLD analysis project Ga0315289, IMG submission 203452) | Sediment microbial communities from Yellowstone Lake, YNP, Wyoming, USA - YL17G11_40 | ecosystem: Environmental > Aquatic > Freshwater > Lake > Sediment | place: USA: Wyoming | collected... | reverse complement strand
AAAAAAGTGGGGGGTATGGGAGGCTGCAGCGATACTAAGGCTGTAGAGTTGAGTCGAGGCGTGGTGGGCTGTGTATAAGGGGGGGCTGCACGAGGCAGCCAACCCTTGTATTATCCCCGATCACCCGGCGGATATCAACCCCCTTTTTCGCGCATCATTAACATGTTTTTCGGGACCTCAGAATCTTGCGAAGCATACGCACGCGGTCAACCCAGCCGATCTCCGTAGACCCTATGGCTGCCATGCACAGAACCAGACCTTCGGCGTCCTTCATCTTTCCTTCGGAGACCGGTCGAGAAGAATACACGCCTACACCTCGTCTCCCAACATCCATTCCACGCGACAGCTCCCAGATCGCGATTCCCAAGCCCCAGCCTATGCCGTTGACCGAAAGACCCGTCCCAATAGATAGTAGGACCAAGGCCTCTCCCTCCCCAGGCAATACCGGGTTTGCCTACATCAGGTCTAACTTCAACAGCCCCCAAAATGATGAGGGAAGGGGGCTCGGGGCTTTCTGGGGCGATTCTGTGGGCGAGGTGATAGTTTCCGCTGGGCTAATACTGAAAACCTAGTTAGATATTCTGGACTTTGTATACACTAATTAGTTTTCCCTGGCGCGCAGTATTATGGCACCCACTTACGCCCAGCCACTATTCTTGCCCACAAAAAGGGGTTCTCAGGGGGCCAAGATCCCGGCAACATTTTTGAATCCCTATCCCACCCCTTTCATATGCTGCAACGGTCTGGAGGATAGCTCGGAATCATCGTCCACCCGCCAAACCCCCTTTCTTACTACCCATCTCGCACCAGAACCCACCAATGGCATATCGCGGAAAATGGGTATTCTCTATTAGGGGCGATGTGCTGTTGATTCTCTCCCGTATTGGCACTTGATGAATACCGGCCACCAAACTTTCTCGCCCGTGACTCCTTCCTGTGGTTCTTTGGAGCAGGCGGATTGTTCAGATAATCGTCGTTTAGGATCATTATGTTCAACACGCCAAGACCCCATTCTCCCAGGAAGTGCCGGTGTTGTAAGCAAGGAGGACATCGGGTTCGGAAAGAAGCAGAATAGAGAGGTCAGAGTCTTTGGGCTGGTCTTGGATATGGTGGCCGGTAATCAATCCACAATGGGCATAGTACACGTCACCTCGCGGACAAGATCGGGTATTGTGGACAGTGGATCAAGGAGCAAGAACGTACTGAAGTGGACCCGGCTGTCCTGTCGGGAGTTCGAGGACAACCAAGTGAAGCTACAGTTTTTCGTTCTTGCCTACAACTTGGCTAACTTCCTGAGGCGTCTTGGTCTGCCGAGAAGCATAAGGCACTGTACGCTGACCACGCTGAGGGAGAAGCTGGTCAAGATCGGCGCGAAGGTGGTGAAGCACTCCCGGTATGCGATCTTCCAGCTTGCCGAGGCAGCCATTCCGAGCGAGCTTTTCGCCATGATACTGAGCTGAATCCAGCAACTGGCGCCTGCTCTGACATGACGTTGGGGGCTTGCGGTACGACGGAGAGAGGGCAAAACAAGAGTACCTACAGGCGAGGTGTGCGCGGGGGCTTGCCAAGGGGTCGGAAATGCCCGTAGACGGGCTTGCACAAGCCACCACACAGGGCGATGAAGAGCAGGAATGCCCAGGTCTTCAGCATTGACTCAGCCGCGGACCAACGGTATGCTGCTGACGGTTGGCCAAGTGCAAGCAGACCAATCGAAAACGGGAAAGATCGACTTACAGACTTCCGGCCTCGCAGATGAGGCGATGTTACAGAAACGCTGAGGGCGCGTCAAGCCGTGCTCAGCAGTAGTGATCGCCGGTTTCCCAGTCTTTGCCATCCTGCGGCCGGGCGATTAGGATGAACGCGAGCGGGCCTAACGCGCAAAGCGCCGTGCAACTCCGCCAATCGGAAGGAGAAGTCGCGATGTCTTCGCCACGTGCGGGCCATTACACGGGCGGTTTTCAGGTAGCGACCTATTTCCCCTCAGCCGTGGTGACGCGGCTTCTGAGCGACACAGCCGGCATCAAATCCGCTATTGACGGAATGAAAGCCCTCCAAGTTGAGCACGTCTTTCTGGAGGTGCACCGCGGCGGACACGAAGCTGCGGAGGAGACGCTCGCACGGGCGCGGGACGCCTTCCGTAGCGCGGGCTTCCGCGTGGGGGCCGGCCTCACGACCACCTGGAGCGAGGGCTTCGGCGCACCCGCTCTTCCCCAGCCAGAGCAGGAAGGGCTGCTCTTCTGCTACAGCCACCCCCAGACCGCTGCGGACATCAGCCGCATGTGCGAGCTGGCGGCCAGGCTTTTCGACGAGCTGATGCTCGACGACTTCTTCTTCACCAACTGCGAGTGCGATCTATGCCGGGTGGCGAAGGGCGATGGCCCTTGGTGGAGGGCGCACAACCGGATCCTGGCAGACTTCGCCGCCAAGGCGGTCCTGGCCCCAGCCCATCGCGTGAACCCCAACTGCCGCGTCATCGTCAAGTATCCCCAGTGGTACGATCGCTTCCAGCAGTTCGGCTACGACGCCGTCGCCCAGACGCGGCAGTTCGACGCCGTCTGGGTCGGCACCGAGACCCGCGACCCCCATCAGGAAACCTTCGGGCCAGTCCAGCAGGGCCAGTCCTGGAGCGTCTATCACTACCTGGCCGACCTGGGAGGCGAGCGCACGCTCGGCGGGTGGTTCGACCCTTACGCCTGCGACGTGCCGAGCTACGTCGAGCAGGCCTACCAGACCGTCCTGGTGGGCACGCGGGAGATGTTGCTCTTCAACTACGGGTGCCTCCAGCACGAGCAGTACCGCCCGATGGCTGCGGCGTTCGTCCAGGAGCTGCCGCGCCTGCGGCGCTGGGCCGCAAGCCTGCGGGTAGCGGAGCCGGTCGGCGTCGCCTGCTACAAGCCACCCAGCAGCTTCCCGCACGGCGAGTACTACGTCTTCGACTACCTGACCATGATCGGCCTTCCGATCACCATGCACACGAGCTTCCCGAGCGAGGCAAGGGTCGCGTTCGTCTCCGGGCATGCGCTGGCGGACAGGGACACGGTCGGAAGGCTGCGCAAGCACGTGAGGGCGGGCGGCTCGGTGGTGGCCAGCGCCGAGTTTGTCCTCGGTATCGGCCGGCATGAAGCCATGGAGCTGTTCGGCCTGGAGGGGCGTGGTTCCCTTGCCGAGGAGGGGCCTGCTCAGACCACCAGCATCTGGGTGGGGGGGCGCCGGCACACGCTTGGCGCCCCGGTGGAGGTGGCGGGACTCATCCGGACGGCGGGGGCAGAGGTCCTGGCAAGCTGGGGACCAGATCCGCGCTACGCTCCTTACCTGACCCGCAAGCGGCACGGCCGCGGCTCGGCGATGATGATGGAGCTCTGGACGCAGCCGCTCGGGGGACGGACGGGGGTTAACATGACACGCTGGGTAAGGTTCATGGACCTGCCGCAGGAGGTGCTGGACACCGTGAGAGCCGCAGTGACGGAGCCACTTGGCCTCCGGATCAGTGCGCCGGGCCGGGTCGGGCTTTACTGCTTCGAGGGGGGCCCGCTGGCCGTGTGCAACTATCGGAATGAGCCCGCGAGCGTCGAGGTCTCTTCAGCGCCGGGTTCCGTCCTCGGGGCGATAGAGAGTCTGGCCGCTGAACCCGATAGCGGGATCGCGCTTGAGCGCACCGGCGCCGACGTGGTGCACATCTCCCTGCCTGCGCGCAGCCGGGTGCTGCTTCAGCCCTCTCGATAGACAGGCACGTGGCGTGAGCAGGCGGGCGACAGGCAGGCCTGTCGGCCCCGCATAAGCAGGCCATGCCTACCGGCAGGCAGGGCCTAGACCATACAAAGGAGCGCACGGGCCCTATTCTCCGGTTCAATTCGCCCCCTGCTCAGAAGCATACCACACTGGTCGCTCACGAGGCTCAAGGAGAAGCTGATGTCGACGCGGAACCCGAGCGTGGCAGAGCGACGAGCCCTGCGTCCGATGCAGCGATAGTTAGGCCGCGTAACGAATCGATCATCTCCGTCCTTCGCCTCCAGGGCCTTGAGGACTTCGAAGCGTTTCATGATCTTATGGTCTACTCCTTGGCTCGAACCGCAACGCGGATGTTGCGCAGGTTGAAATGCGCGTCGTTATACCAGGTGCCGTAGGCGTCAAGTGGCATGCTGGGCACCTTGCCTTCCGGGTTGACGTGCACGTCCAACTGCCCGTATCCCATGACGGTTATCTTGCGGCAATCGGGGATGTCGAAGTGGGCAGAGACGAGTCCGGCGTGGCGGTTCCCTTCGTCAAAGCAGTCGCTTGCGCCCCAGCCGCAGATGTGCTCCCCCCACAATCCTGTTCGCTTGAACTTGACGCCCGTGCGGGCGAATCTCCACTCCAGCGGCTCGCCGAACACCAGCACCGTGCCCGGCGGGATGCACGGGCTGCCTATCACCGTGACGCCGATGATGGGCTCCTCCTCTTCCACGGTGACGGCGCCGAACGGCGGTATGTCCAGCTCCATGCCTTCCGGGTGCGGGCCGGTGCCCGTGCCTTCACGACCCAGTTCACAGTTGACGTTGGGGTAGTTGAACGGGGCCTCGTACTCGTAGTGCCTGACGGAGTACACAACCCGCTCCTGAGGAATGCTCTCCTCAGCAATGTGAATGATGTCCCTCTCCAACTTCGTCATCTTGCCCGTGACGCGCTCCGGGTTGCGGACCTCGACGCGGGTCGGCTTGCCCCTGGACGGCTTCATTGCTGGCGCTTCCACTGTCGGCTCCTTTCACGAGAAGAGCAGAATGAGTCACGCCTGATGCCGATTGTACATGTCGGCACTGCGGAGGGCACTGGAAAGGAGCGCGGGGAACGTCTCTCCGATAGGGTTAGACCAGGGGGACGGCGTCTACGATTACTTCCTCGGCGATCCGTCGAGCTGGGTGAGCAATGTGCCAGCCTTCGAGACAGTGGCCTACCTGGGCCTGTACGACGGCATTGACATGTACACGCGGGGCCAGCGCGACAACCCCATCCGATTCTCTCATAACAACTGGCACAAAAAGCGGGAAGGGGGCAGCACTGTCTTCAACCGTGTCTTCGAGGGGGGCCTTCCAGAGGATATCCCCCGCTCCGCTTACCGCCCACAGCGCCTTGTCGTTGGTCCCGATCAGAACTTCAGGTTTGCCGTCGCCATCCAGGTCAGCCAGGACGGGCGACGAGGAGATCGAGTTCTCGCTCTTGATCCGCCACAGTTCCTTGCCATCCGCCGAGAAGCAGAGGAGGGCGTACTGCTCTCCCGAAGCAACCACGACCTCTTGCTGTCCATCGCCGTTCACGTCACCTATGGCGGGCGAGTCAGCGTGCTACTCCTGCCTGAAGACGTTCCGCAACCAAGTGGATCACGAAATCCTGGACCGGCACAAGGCACTGGAGCTTATCGAGCTTCTGAACCACTCGCCCCAGGCATACCGGGATATTGAACCGTAGTTCGAGGAGCAGTCAGGCGGGCAAGGCAGTCCGTCAAATCGGCCAGAGGCGCAACTCCAAAGGATCCTGATGGAGCATCATCTCTCCCCGGGGTCATGCCGGCAACGTGTAACCATATCGTCTGGCTTATCCACGGTACCCGACTGGCTGCATGAGGAATCGAAGACAGCCATCTACCTGGACGGTATGAGTCGGGGCCTTCACGGTAACCCTGAGATAGACCGACGGGATCATCTTATCCGGCAGATGCTGGAGCTGGATGGCTACAAGGTGATCGTCATTCAATCGCGCGACCTAAACGATCCGGAGGTGATGCGGCAGCACCTCAAGAACGTCGCAGACGCGATGGGGCGGCCGGATCTGCCTGGGGAAGACGCCTGATGCATCACTCTGGATTCCCCAGGATCAAGACAACCCAAACTCTACCAGTCGTGCAGGTATTGTGCGTCCCTGAATGACTCCAGCAGGCTAGATTGCCACATTGCCGCAACCTCGCACCTTCCGCGGCCCGCTGCGACCATAGTGTCGGCGTTTGCGCTTAGCGCCACCGACGAACTTCATGCCGCGGGGTGATCCACGCGGTCACTGGACTCACTGGTACACCGCGACCTCTGCGGTGTCCTCTGTGATTCGGAACTCAAGGGTGCGCTTGCCGTTCACTTGGTTCACACCGTTGTGTACCCAGCGCACGAAGGAATATGTCTTGCCGCCGCTGGTGAAAGTTGCAGGCGCCGTCAGGCTTACCAGGGTGTTCTCGGGCAGCTCGTCACTGTAGTCCGTGACGCCATCTGCGTCGCCGGTGATCGAAACACCCCTGATTGGCGTGGACTCTACCCATATCTTGCAGGTTGGCTCAACGGATTTGTAGACCGCGATCGCGGTCGCGTCACCGTTGATGCTGAACGTCAGCGTTGCCTGTCCGGCCGGCTGGTCCGTCCCGTTGAGCGTCCACCGGACGAACTCGTAGTCCGTCCCGCCCCCCGAGTGCGTGGCCGGTGCCTTGAGGCTCACGGAGCTGTTGTCGTCCAATTCGGCGCTATAGTCAGTGGTACCTGCCGGGTTAGACGTGATTGCCACGCCCGAGACCGGGGTTGACCGAACGCTTAACGTGTGGCGGGTGGTCTTGTAGACCGCCACTGCCGTCGCATCGCCCTTGATGGTGAAGCTGAGCGTCCTCTGCCCGGCACTCTGGTTCGCACTATTCAGGGTCCACCGGACGAACTCGTAGTCGGTCCCCCCCACCGAGTGGGTAGCCGGGGCAGTGAGACTCACGGTGCCGCCGTCCTTCACCTCGCCGCTGTAGTCGGTGCTGCCGGCGGGGTTGCCTGATACAGAGACTCTGGTGATGGGCGTCGAGCGAACGTTCACCGTCCATCCAGACACAGGTAAGGTGTCACTAAGCTCGTAGACGGCGACTTCGGCGCTGTCCTCAACCATGCGGAAGCTGAGCGTCGTCTCACCTTCAGGCCGGTTGGCTCCATTGTGCATCCAGCGCACGAATGCGTAATTGCTGCCGCCTTGCGAGAAGGTAGCGGGAGCCGTCAGGCTCACCAGTGAATCCTCCCGCACCTCGGCCCGCAGGTTGGTGTTTCCCGCCGGGTTACCTGTTATCGGAACGCCGCGGACAGGCGTGGACTCAACCCAAATCGTCCATGTAGGTCCAGGCTCGTCGATGATGGGTTCGTACGAAGCCACCGCGGTCGAATCGGCGTTGATTCTGAAGCTCAGCGTCGTCTTGCCGGCTGGCTGGCTGGCCCCATTTAGCGTCCACCGCACGAACTGGTAGTCCGTGCCGTTGGCTGAATGGGTGGCCGGGGCCGTGATGTTGACGGCTTTGTTGTCGTCCACCTCGATGGTGTAGTTGGTTTGGCGAGGGGCACCGTCCGTGACGGTCACGCCGGTGACCGGCGCCGACTGGACGTTCAGTGTGTGCTGCTGGATTTGGTAGACCGCTACTGCGGTGGTGTCCGCGGTGATGTTGAAGCTGAGCGATCTCTGGCCGGCAGTCCGGTTGGCGCCGTTGAGCGCCCACCGGACGAAGTCGTAGTCCGTGTCGCCGACCGAGTAGGTGGCCGGCGCCGTGAGGCTCACCTGGCTGCCGTCCTTCAGTGTGGCGCTGTAGTTGGTGGCGCCGCCAGCGGCGCTGGACGCTATTGACACGCCTGTGATGGGCGTGGACTGTACGTGCAGCGCCCACTGACCGGCGGGCGGTGCCGGCGTGTCGTACTCAAAGGCGCCTATGTCAGGGGTTGCACCTTCGTAGGGGAAGTTCTTGTCGGTGCCGGCGTCTATGCACGGGCTGCCGGCCCTGAGGGTGTAGTCCTTCTGATTCGGGTCGACGAATACGTCCGTGGCGTCTATGCTGTGCATGTCCTGACCGGAGAGCTGCCGCCATGCGGCCAGGCTGTAGGTCGGCCAGGGCTCACCGAACCGCTTGCCGGCTCCGCCCACGCAGTTGTAGTCTGACGTGAGGCCGTCCACGGTGGCGAACGTGAAGCACAGGCTCTTGGAGTGCAAGATGTTGTTGAATACCTTAGTGCCCGGCGTGGAAGAGCTGTCCTCAATGTGCAGGGCGCTGGTGCCGCCTACGCTGACGGTGTTGTGGACCAACTGCGTTCCGCTTGAGCCTCCGAAGATGTTGATGGCGGGGCCGCCGATCGTCCCGGTTATGAGGTTGTGATGCAGGTAGTTGCCGGTGGCGTAGTTGTTGATGCAGATGCCGTTGCCTGCCCAACCCGTTCCGTTGTCGTAGATCATGTTGCCGTGGATCGTGTTGTTTGAGGAGACCTCGGCCTCGATCCCTGCGCCGCCGTTTCCATACACGACGTTGCTGTCGATGTCGTTGTGCTGGCACCCGTCCAGGTACTCCAGCGCAGCGCCGGTGTTGCCGTCCATGTGGATGCCGGTCAGTTCGTTGTTGTGGGACTTGCAGCGGCGGATGGTCGAGTTGTCAACGAACGTGAACACGATCCCGTAGCCGTCCACGTCGCCGAAGTAGCTGCGCACCTGCCCGTACGCCTCGCAGTCCTCAAACGTGACCTGGCGCAGCTTGCACACGGGCCTTCTGTCCAGGCCGTCCGCGGCGATGCCGTGGCCGCCGTTGTCGTGCGCGACGCAGCGCCGCACAGTCGTGTAAGAGTCATGATGGGAGCTCTGACATCCCCAGATCTGAAGGCCAGTCTGGAGGTTGTACGCGAACTCGCAATCCTGGAACGTGATGTGGTGCGCGCCATCGCTCACAAACGCCCCGGGCATCAGGTTCGCGAACCGGAACGAGAGGTTGCTCACGACGATGTAACTCTTCCCGGAGATGCGGAGTATGCCCTCGGTGCTCTGAGGGACCTCGATCGGGCCGGGCGTCCCCGCGTCACAGCGCACGTAGATCGTCGAGAATCCCAGGCCATCCCGGTCGCCCCAACCCCACTGCCCATCAGCGAGCGAGCCAGCCGTGCCCTTCAGCAGCTTCGTCGGACCCGACCTGTACCAGAGCCATCCGGGCCGATCGCCCACGTCGTCGCCAGGTTTCCTGTAGCCGGGGCTGCCTCCGCTCTTGACGAGATAATACTCGTTGGTCCCGCCCGAGCTCCTCTTCCACTGGCAGCCGTCCTCATCGGGCGCGCGCGAACCCGTCAGGATCGGCCTTGAACCCTGTCCGTATGAACCGAAGGTGATCGGCGCGCCTGCGGTGCCCGAGTAGCTTAGGACGAGCGTCTCACGCCACACCCGACCAGCCTTGAACAGCACGCTGTCCCCGGGCGCGAGCGCGGCGGCATTGACCTTCGCCACGCTCTTCCACGGCGCACCCTCGGAGGTGCCGGGATTGGAATCAGTGCCGCCCACCGAGTCGACGTAATAAACGTTGCCCGAAACCGGGCTGGACTCGGAGAGGCTCCACTGCGCCGCAAACGACGCAGCGAACGGGTCTTCGAACAACCCAGCCGCCGCCAGCATGGGCTCACTCGTGCCACTAATGGAACCGGCAAGCTGCTGTAGCCCCATGACCGTAAACGGCAAGACCAAACCAACAAGCAGCATGACCTCCACAATACCCTGGCCGGAATGTCCAACTGACTGTCTGCGGAACAAGTTCATTGCTTAGGTTCTCTGTCGTCCGCCCCTTACTATCGCTCTCGCTCCCGATGACGGCAGCGGGAGTTAAGAGCCTCTAACAAATCGATCTTTCCCATTTTCGATTTATCTGCTTGCACTTGGCCAGCCGTCAGCAGTGTACCGTTGATCCCCGGCTGAGTCAATGACCCCCAACAGGCTTCCCGCCCCTAATACCGCCCCGCGGTTTGCATGTGGGAATAGGGAGTGGACAATCCGGGTTAACACCTATTCACCGACATCAATCTATCCGACACCTAAGGCCCCATTTTCCAAGAAGATCGGGTGTCGTGAGCAAGGAAGACATCAGGTGCAAGTAAGAGGAGGGATGGTGGTGGGCTTGGGTCTTGGGGCTGATCCTGGATGTGGTGGCCGTTTATCCTTTTCCAGAATCGTCCGTTTATCCTCCCCAGAATCGGCCGTATCGTCATGCCCAGCCCACTTCCAGAACTCGGCCTTTGTCAATCCCCAAATCGGCGTTATCATCCATCCCCATCGCCATTCCAAGAAAGACGCAGGCCGTATTTCTAGAACACTCCGGGCCCAATTTCAGGAAAGACGCAGGCATATTCCGCAACACCCCCGTTCTCAAACCAGGAACAATCCCAAGTGTTGAGGTGGCATAAGGGGGACTGGGTTGAGGAGAAGAAAGCCGGCCAACAACCTCCCTGTCTATTCGCTGGTTCTTGGGGGTGATTATGAACAGGAAACGCTTAGGCGGGATTATGTGTGGCAGGTGCAGAGGTGAATCTGTGCTCGTGGCTTGCCCCCCAAAGAACGAGTCCAGTTTGTGTGTTGGAATCCGTGCCGTTTTGTCTAAGGAAGGAGGTTTGCGGGGATGGGCAGGAAGCGCTACAGGCCGGAGGAAATGATTGGCGGGTGAGGGACGAACTGATGGACAGGGAGATCCTTGGCACATTACCGGAGGCGAAGGTGCTTGTCCAGAAGTTGCGGAGGCACTACAATTGGCTCAGGCCGCACAGCTCTCTGGGTTGTCGGGTTTCGGCGCCCGAGGCGATGGAGGCCGGAACTCCAACATGAAAGATGGCACCATCGAAGGGGGCGGGTCAGTTGTGCCAGGAGTGTTTCTTCCGTACCCTCAGCCAGTAGGGGCACTAGAACACTACATGGACGTGTCCGAAGGCGGCAGCGCCGGCCTCGGGTGCGATTGCGGTCAACCTCTTGTAGTCAAGGTGCGTTTCTCGAGAGACTATAGAGAAGGAGGACAGAATCATGATTCGGATCTTTTCTGTGGTAACTGCAGCGTTTCTATTGTTCAGTTTGCTCGGCGTCGCGCCCGCCTCGGCCAAGACGGACTACCGCCTTGGCAGCAATCACAGCAGCCCTTACTTTGACCTCATGCAGCAGGCCGGCATGGGCTGGTTCCGCATTGACTTCGGCCGCGGCGGCATTGAGCGCCAGCCCGGCCAGTACAACTGGACGGAGCAAGACAAGATGGTGGACGATGCCGCCCAGTACGGGGTGAAGGTCATGCCCATCCTCGACTACGAGGCTGCCTGGGAAAGAGATAAGCCGCAGTACGGTCCCGCCACGGACGAGGAGCGCGCCAGTTTCGCCCAGTACGCCCAGGAAGCGGCCTCGCATTTCAAGGGGCGCATTGAGGCCTATGAAATCTGGAACGAGCCCAATATCAGCTTCTGGAAGCCCGAGCCCAATGCGCACGACTATGCTCTGCTACTCAAGGCGGTTTATCCTGCGATCAAGAGTGCCGACCCGAATGCGCTGGTGGTGGGGGGGGCGCTGTCCGGCATCGAGGACATAACTGATCCTGACTTCCTGCGTGAGATGTGCCGGTACGGGGCAGCCGACTACATGGACGTCCTCTCCATTCATCCTTACCGCTGGAAAAACAATCCGGAGATAAGGTTCACTGAGCCGATACTGGAGCTGAGGGACATCCTGGGACAATATGGCAAGCACGACATGCCCATCTGGATCACCGAGATCGGTTGGGACAGTTCGGGCAAAGGGCGCTCCCAGGCCTGGCACGCCAATTACTTTGTCCGGTCCTACCTGACCTCCCTCGGCTCGGGCATCGCGGTATACCAGTGGTTCAACTTCATAGACGACCCAAGGGACTTTGCCATGGTCTATAAGTCGGGTGACCAGGTCATAGTGAAGCCGGCGATGCGCGCCAGCCGCGCCTGCACCGACCTCATTGCGGACGCCCCGTTGGTGGGGGTCATGCCCTGGCAGGATCCCCTCTATGGCGTGATTTTCCGGCGCGCGAATGATGTTGTCGTGGCTGCCTGGCGGCGCTACGGCTCGGAGCCAGCCCCGCTGCCCCCCGCCACACAGGTGATTGACCAGTATGGTCGCCCCGGCGCCGAGCCCGTGCTCAACCAGGATGTGCACTACTTCATCCTGCCCGCCGACTCGCCGGTGGTGAGCCAGGCCCTTCCCCACTTCGTCGAAGCGCAGATAGGTGGCTCGCCCCCGCCGGTCAAATGGACTCATCATCTCCCGTGGTCCTATTTCGCCAGGAATGCCTGGTATTCCTCGCCCGCCATAGGTGACGTGAACGGCGATGGACAGCAAGAGGTCGTGATTGCTTCGGGAGAGCAGTACGCCCTGCTCTGCTTCTCGGCGGATGGCAAGGAACTGTGGCGGATCAAGAGCGAGAAATCGATCTCCTCGTCGCCCGTCCTGGCTGACCTGGATGGCGACGGCAAACTTGAAGTTCTAATCGGGACCAACGACAAGGCGCTGTGGGCGGTAAGCGGAGCGGGGGATATCCTCTGGAAGGCCCCCCTCGAAGACACGGTTGAAGACAGTGCCGCGACCGTTGCGGATCTCGATGGCGACGGCGTGCCCGAGGTTATCATCGGCGCGGGGAGCATCGTCTATTGCTTCGACGCGAAGGGCAAGGAGCGTTGGCGCTACACCATGACGCAGCTGCGCGACCAGAAGGAGGCGCCCAAGTGCTTGGCGCCGGTGGCGGTGGGGGACGTGGACGGCGACGGCAAGCCCAACGTGATCGTTCCGGCAGGCGACGGGTCGGTGCGCTGCCTCGAAGGTGATGGCCACGAGATATGGCGGGTGATGGAAACCGCCGAGCCCTGTGTCAGCGGGCCGGTGATCGGCGATCTGGACGGCGACGGGCAGATTGAAATCCTCGTGGCGCTGGATGCCCGCACGCTTTATTGCCTGCGGGGAGTGGACGGTGGCGAGTTGTGGCGCTTTCCCGTCAGCGCTCGCGTCTTAACCAGCATCGCCCTGGGTGACATCAACGGCGATGGCAAGGCCGAGATACTCTGTGGAGATTACGGCTACGGCGAACACCTCTACTGCCTGTCGTGCGATGGCAGATTGCTGTGGCAGTGGACCGCTTTCGGCACGCTCCAGAGCGCACCAGTGCTGGCAGACGTGGATGGAGACGGCCGGATCGAGATCCTGGTCGGCGATGGTGAGGGCTGGTTCTCCTGCCTTGACGATGAGGGCCACCTCAAGTGGCGCTACACTACTCCCAACGACGAGAAGATCCTCGAATCCGCTGCCGTCGCCGACCTGGATGGGGATGGAAGATTAGAGGTTGTGTTCGGGTGTCAACATAGCGACCTGGAATGCCTGAGCCCGGGCGGCGCGCCCGACCCAAAGCTAATGCCCTGGCCCTCCCGCAGGCAAGACCCGGCCGGCCGGGCAATGCTCGAGAAATAGCCCAAGAAGGCGATCGAGAGGTTCGCATCCAGCGGTTCTCATACCCCCGCCGCCATCGCAAACCAACCTCTGCATGGTCCCTGCCGGTCTGGCGGGTTGGTGGACCGCATTATCAAAGCGGGGAATGGAGAGGGGATCTAGTATGCCGAAGATTGCTCTGATCACCGGCGGCACGCGGGGCATCGGCGAAGGGTGCGCTCGTGTGTTCATGGCTGCCGGGTACAGCGTGACGATTTGCGCCAGACATCGGGAAGCCGGGGAACAGTTGGCTGCAGAGTTGACGAAGGCAGGCCCCGGCCGATGCCGCTTTGAGGTTTGCGACGTCACTCAGCCGGAAGCAATCCGTGGCCTGATCGACAAGACCGTTGACGTGCATGGACGCCTGGACTGTCTGCTCAACAACGCAGGCTTCCATCCGGATCATCGGCCTATTGACGGCTTCTCCGTCGAGGAGTTCGAGGAGTTGCTCCGTCTGAATCTCGTCAGCTACTTCGCCGCATGCAAGTACGCTCTGCCCTATTTGCGGAAGACCCGCGGCTCCATCATCAACATCGGCAGTCTGGTCGGGAACATCGGACAGGAATGGGCCAGCACCTACGTGGCCACAAAGGGGGCCATCACCTCCATGACCAAGGCATTGGCAATTGACGAGATGCGAAACGGCGTCCGTGTAAATGCCGTCTTACCCGGCGTTATCCACGTCCTGGCTTCCGACTTGCGCACCCCGGCGATGCAGGAGACCACCCGAAGCTGGCAGTGGACGGGCCGGGAAGGAGAGCCGGAAGACGTGGGCCACGCCTGTCTGTTTCTGGCCGGCGAGGAGGCCCGCTTCATCACCGGGATTGAGTTGGTCGTCAGCGGCGGCGCCGAACTCGGCTACGGAATCAAGAAACCGGAACCGAACCTGACGGGCAGCGCGCAGCTTTGATTGCCCGTAACGGCGAAGCCGCCGAGGAACTTTTGACGAGGCCGCCGTGAAACACTACGCGATGACGGTCCTGCTGAAAGAGGGTCCGGAAGTGATCCGGAAGTATGAGAAGTATCACACTGAAGTCTGGCCCGAGGTCACGGACGGAAACATCCGCTGCGGAATTCTGCGCACCTTCATCTTTCGGCACGGACGGCAGCTCTTCATGTTCATGGAGACGCGGGATGATTTTGACATGGAGCGCGACATGCCCAAGTACATGGAACATCCCAAGGCGAAAGAATGGGATGATCTGATGCGAAGTTTTCAGGAGCCGGCGCCGGGCGCGCCGGAAGGATCAACCTGGGTGCAGATGAAAGAAGTCTTCGGCTTTGAGGCCGGGCAGGCCGGCGTCTGCGAGCAGTCCGGCCGATCGGAAGAGGTCTCCTCTCGGAAACGGCGCGTCATTGACGCGCGTCGGGTGGTTCCTTTCATCCCCAAGGGCGCGGAAGGACGTTATGAATCGCGGATGCTGATTGACGATGAAAGCGTAGGGTCAAAGAACCTAGTGATGAACCATTTCACGCTAAGCCCTGGAGAGAGGACTTATCCCGGAAGTCATCCGCCCCCCTACGATGAGGTCTATTACATCCTGCGCGGACGAGGGATTCTGACCTTGGGCGATTCGGAGAAGAAACAGTATGAGATGGCGCAGGATACCGTGGCGTACATGCCGGGGGGAACAGTGCACCAGATAGAGAATACCGGGAAGGATTTGCTGGAGATGCTCACCATCATGCCGTTCCTCCCCAAGCCGGGCGTGAATACCCTGTACGATGAGCGAAAGAGGAGATGGGGAACATCCTTCAAAGAGGAGGAGCCGCAGTCTCCGGCGAAGCACGGCAGGCGCCCCGTCGCAAGAGCAAGAAAGAGGAAGGGATCCAAATGAAGAAGATCATCAACAACCCCCTGGCGATCGTTGACGAGACCATTAGCGGCATCCTGAAGGCTCACGGTGGCCATTTGAAGGCCGTTCCGGGAAGCAGACGCGCCTTGGTGAGGGCCGACGCGCCGGTCAGAGGAAAGGTGGCTATCATCACCGGCGGGGGGTCGGGGCACATCCCCGTATTCCTAGGATATGTCGGCAAGGGGCTTTGTGACGGCGTGGCGATCGGCAACGTGTTTTCCTCTCCGGCGGCCAATGACATGCTGGCGGCGACACGCGCGGCCCACGCGGGCGAGGGAGTGCTCTTCCTCTACGGGAACTACGCCGGCGACCGGATGAATTTCGACCTGACCGGAGAAATGGCCGCAGCCGAAGGGATCGAGGTTCGGCAGGCGTTGGTCAAGGACGACATTGCCTCTGCGCCCATAGAAGAGATGAATCGCCGACGCGCTGTTGCCGGCCTGTTCTTCGCCTACAAGGCGGTCGGGGCCAAGGCGGAGCAGGGTGCTGCGCTCGACGCCGTCCAAGGCACCGCTGACAAAGTGATTTTCAACACTCGCAGCATGGGCATAGCGCTCTCGCCGTGCGTCATCCCCGCCGTAGGCAAACCGAATTTCATCCTGGCCGAGGACGAAATGGGGGTGGGCATGGGGATTCATGGGGAGCCTGGAATCGAAATCGCAAAACTGAAACCGGCCAACGAAATGGCGGAGATGCTCGTCACGCGGATTATCGCGGATCTGCCGTTCAAGCCCCAGGACGACGTGGCGGTCCTCGTGAACGGCCTTGGGGCAACGCCTCCGGAAGAATTGTATCTGCTCTGGAATAGGGCCTATGATGTTCTGAGCGACCATCGCATTCGGGTTCACAAGTGCTTTGTCGGGGAGTATGCCACGTCGCTGGAGATGGCCGGCTGCTCGGTCAGCCTCTTGCGGCTCGACGACGAGCTGAAGGAACTGCTGGACGCGCCGGCCCATTCGCCATTCCTGCCACAATGGAGTTGAGATGAGCGTCCGACTTTCCTCAGAACAAGTGCTCCTTCTCCTTGAGCGGATGTGCGCGGAGATGGAGGCAGCCCAAGCTGCGTTGCAGGAGCTCGATGCTAAGGCCGGCGACGGCGACCTGGGGGTCACGGTGCAACTGGGCTTTCGGGCGGTCCGTGAGAACCTCCGCCAATGTGGGGGGAAGGACATCGGCACAATCCTTGTGACATTAGGAATGGCGTTCAATGCCGCGGCGGCTTCGACCTTCGGCACACTCATGGCCACCGCCTTCATGCGGGCGGGCCGCCCGGTCAATGGCAAGATGGAAATCGGCTTGACCGAATTCGTTGCCATGATGGAAGCCGCCGTGGAAGGCATCAAGGAGCGCGGGAAGGCGGCGCCGGGCGAGCGCACCATGCTGGATGCGCTGATTCCTGCCGCTGAGACGCTGGCAATATCCTCCAAGGAGGGAAAAGGACTTTCCGAAGCACTTATAGCCGCAGCGGCCGCAGCGGAAGCCGGAGCCCAAGCCACGGCGGCCATGATCCCACGGCATGGTCGTGCCGGTTGGATCGCCCGGAAACCGATTGGCGTGCCGGACGCCGGCGCTGTGGCCGTTGCCCGGATGCTGAAGGCTCTTTCGGATCATCTGGCCGAGGCGATGACAAGCCCGGAAGGGCGCGGAAATGCTCATTGACGCGCATGCTCATATCTTCCCGGCGATTCGCGGACATATTGCCGCCGGCAAGACACGCGAGTTGAGCTACGGCCGAATCGCCATCGGCGACGAAGTGACGCAGGCCCTCCCGCCCCTCCTCAGGAAAACGGCATTTGGGCCGGATATGCTTCTGGCGCGTATACTGGCACAAAATGCGGCGGAGATGTATTTCAATGAGGTATGGCAACCCGTAGACACCACAGAAAGACGTTGAAGAATCTGCACCATGCCAAGAAGCTGCACACTATCGCTGGATTTTGACTGGAAAGAGATCGTGGTCACGGAGGCGGACTGGAACCGCCAAGGTCCGGCCGAGTTGACCTTTCAACTATTCCTGCTTCAGGCCATTCGTTCCTTCGAAGAAGCCGTTCTGGTACTGAAAGGCAAGGGGCTGGTCCATGGTCCTGTTCACAGCTCCATCGGGCAGGAAGCTGTCGCGGTCGGCACGATGGCAGCATTGCGGCGGGAGGACATGATTTTCTCCACTCATCGTGCCCATCATCATTTTCTGGCCAAGGTCATAACCGCTGTCTGCCCCGCTGGCTTTGCCCCGTCTACGGATTCTGTCCCGCAGGCCGTTCAGGATGTGTTCAATAAGACTCTGGCGGAGATCATGGGATTGGCCCCCGGCTGGTGCGGTGGCCGAGGCGGCTCCATGCATTTGCATGCCCCGGAATTTGGTGTGCTCGGCACCAGCGCCATTGTGGCGGGTGGTCTCGCACCGGCCACGGGAGCAGCATGGGCGGAGAAACACCGTGGGCAGGACAATATCGTCGTGGCGTTTCTTGGCGACGGCGCGGTGAATCAGGGCGTGTTCCATGAGGCCCTGAACCTGGGCGCGCTCTGGGAGGCACCCATCATCTACTTGGTCGAGAATAACGGGTATGCCGTTGCCACCAGCGCAAAGGAGGCGAGCCACCTTCATGGGGAGCGGTTGTCCCAACGTGCCGCCGCTTATGATCTGTCGGCCCGCATCGTTGACGGCATGAATTCGCTTGCCGTGCATGCAGCGGTGGAGGAAGCGGCAGCGGCTCTGCGCCAAGGTGGCCACCCTTACGTCATCGAAGCGTTGACCTATCGCTTCTTTCATCACGCCGGAGACCTCCCCGGTCATGGCTTCGGTTACCGGGGCAAGAAAGAAGAACTCGCCTGGCGGGCGCGCGACCCGGTTGAGGCATTTCGACGTGGACTTATGGAACGCCGAATTCTCTCGAGCGTACAAGCAACCCGCTTGGGGGATATGGCTGAGGAAGTAGTCAGGAAGGCCGTGGAGTTCTGCACGGAAGATGGAAGCCGGGTGCGCGTCGAACTGTGGCCCGCTCCTGAGACCCTCGCGAAAGGTCTCCGGAGCGATGGGATCGAGTTCTCCGCCGTGAACTTCGCGTCGGACATGCCGCCGGAACCGACGCGCGAAATCACGTATGTAGAGTCCATTGCAGCCGTCACTGGCCGACGGATGGAGATGGACAGCCGGGTTCTCGTCATAGGCGAAGAGGTGGCCAACATGGGTGGAGGCGCCTATCACGCAACCAAGGGATTGTCTCAGCGCTACCCGACCCGAGTGCTGAACACCCCGATCTCAGAGGCAGGCTTCTGCGGCTTTGCCGGCGGCGCAGCCATGGCGGGGATGAAGCCCGTCGTCGAGATCATGTTCCCGGATTTCGTCCTTGTGGCAGGGGATCAGATTTTCAATCACATTGGAAAACTGCGCCACATGTATGGCGGCACTATGCCGATGCCGCTAGTGCTTCGCACCCGCGTAGCCATTGGCAGCGGATATGGCGGGCAGCACTCTATGGAACCGGCGGGAATCTTCGCTCTGTTTCCGGAGTGGCGCATCATTGCGCCCGCAACGCCGTATGACTACGTTGGGATGTTCAACTCCGCCATCCATGGCGAAGACCCGATCTTGATCATCGAACACCACGCCCTTTATGGAACTAAAGGCCGGGTGCCCGTGAATGACTTAGACTACATGCTGCCGCTGAACCGTGCCAAGCGCATCAAACCGGGTAGCGGGGTGACGGTTCTCAGCTATAGCGCCATGTTGTGGCGGATCGCAGAACTCACTCATGACGACGAGTCGGTGGAACTGATAGACCTGCGTGTGCTGGATCTGGCGCATGTGGACTATGCAATGATCGGGGACTCCCTCCGGAAGACCGGCGCACTGGTGATTGCCGATGAGTCGACGCGGAGTGGCTCTATCGAAGCCCAGATCGCGCAGGAGTGCCAGGAACGTTTCTTCGACGAATTGGATGGTCCCATCCTGCGGATCACTGGCGTGGATGTGCCGAAGCCGGTTTCGCGCCCCCTGGAGCAAGCCGCCATCCCTTCGGATAGCCAGATACTCTCATCCATCCGGCGCGCTGCACGTCGCGAGGCGTGATATCCACAGTCCAAGCATTCAGTCAACAAGGAACGGGATCATGAAAGAGGGCATGAACTACATCAATGGCCAGTGGCGCCCGGCGTCCCATGGTGCATGCTTTGAACATCGCAACCCGGCTGATCTCACCGAAGTGACCGGCGTACATGCCGATTCCACGGTGGAGGACGTCCGCGAAGCGTTCTCTGCGGCATGGAGGGCCTTTCCCATCTGGCGCGCCACCCCCCCGACGGAACGTGCAAAGTTCCTTCGCGCCGCGCTGGCCGCCATGGAGCGTCATATGGAGGAGATTGCCCTCCAAATCACGATGGAAAACGGCAAGACCTTGGCGGAGTCGCACGCCGAGATCCAAAGCGCAGTTGCTGAAATGGATTTCCAGATTGGGGAGGGATTGCGGCTTTATGGCAAGACTATACCGTCGGCTATGGCAGGGGTTTTCGCATACAGCATCCGCCAGCCATTAGGAGTGGTTTCTGTTATCACGCCTTGGAACTTCCCTTGGAACGTTCCCGTGCGGAAGTGCACGCCGGCACTCATGGCAGGCAACACTGTCGTATTCAAGCCGGCCTCGCTTACCCCAGGCGTGGGCCGGCTGTTTACCAAGTTGCTTGCCGAAGCGGGGCTTCCTCGGGGCGTCATGACTTTCCTCACCGGCGCAGGTTCCGCTGTGGGAAACGAAATGGTTCAGAACCCCCACGTCAGGGCGATTTCGTTCACAGGATCCACAGCGGTGGGACGTGCGATTCTCGAGTCCGCTTCGCACTCCTTGCTGCGAACACAATTGGAGATGGGCGGGAAGAACCCAGCCATCATCCTTGCAGATGCCAACGTGGACCTGGCGGCAGAGGCGTGTGCCAAGGCGGCCTTTGCCTGTGCAGGACAATGGTGCACGTCAACCAGTAGAGTTATTGTGGAAAATTCCGTACACGACGGCCTTCTGCAACGGATCGTGCAACTGGCGCGTGCGATCCGCGTCGGCAACGGTCATCATCCCACGACCCAGATGGGGCCTGTTTGCGGTGAGAAGCAGCGCGACAGTATTCTTTCTTACATTGACATCGGCAAGAAAGAGGGCGCCGCGCTGGTTTGTGGCGGCGGTCGCCCGGCGGAGCACGGACTGGATCGCGGTTGCTTCATCGAGCCAACCGTTTTCGCCGAGGTGGACCCCGGCATGACAATTGCCCAAGAGGAGATCTTCGGACCAGTGATCGTGATGATTCGCGTCCGCTCTCTTGAGGAGGCTATCTCCGTCGCCAATGGCGTTCCGTACGGACTTTCAGCCTCGGTTTTCACCAAAGACATCGGCTCAGCGCTTCAGTTTGCTGAGCAGATTCAAGCAGGCGTTACGCACGTGAACATCATGACCGCTTACAAGGAGCCCGCGCTGTGCTTCGGCGGATTCAAGTGCTCCGGTGTGGGCCTGCCCGAAGCGGGCCAGACAGGCATCCAGTTCTTCACGGACGAAAAGGTCGTTTACGTGCGGGGCGAGTGAGAAGGACGGGGTCAGGCTCCTACGGTCTCAGCTTCCACGATTCCCTGAGTGGGCGGTCCCATCTCGCGGCTTTCTTCTATCGCCACAATGCGTATGCAAACCTCCTTCACTGCATCCTGCTCCCCGGTCTTATGGGCCATCTCTCGGACTTCATAGAGCTTGTCCAAGCTCTTGAGTTGCGCCCACTTCAGTGCAGCCAACGCCTTCCGTGCTTCGTGTTTCCCCTCCATGCTCCCACCGTCGCTCCAGGGCTGCTCACAGATATCCTGAACGCTCCCGCAGCGATTTTGGAGTTGACGGAATTCCTGTGAGGTCTTACAGTATGCTCTGCCGTCGGGATTGGCGTCTGTGTTGCGCGAGCACTATCGCAGGGAACGTCAACCGGATGGTCGGAGGTCAGCGGATCGAGTCGCAGCCGCTCGGCACCTTGTCCAGGGAGACGGCCCGGGTTTTCGGGGCCAGAGGGAGTCCCGCGCTTCTGGCGTTCGGAAGATACTGCGATGGCTGATCCAAGCTGTTCACCTCGGGCGTCGCAGCTTCCGGTGCAGCGCGTTGTGGGAGGAGGATCAATGAGTCCGATTCAGATCGGTGGGCAGGAGTGGGATTTCGTGGATGCCGAAGGCGGCGAAACATCCGTGCCGCCCGAGACGAAGGCATCGGTCCATTTGCCGACGGTCTGGCGGGTTTTCGGTCCCGCGAGCGCTCAGACAACGGAGTTGAAGTGGAAGAAGGAGGCCGACTGCCTCGAGATTCGGTGCCCGGTGGAGGCGGCGGTTCCAGGACTGACAGAGATCCCAGACGTGCTGTCGGTGGGCGCGGAGACGTTCCGCGGCCGCGACGTGGCCATGGTCGGCGACATGCTCGACTTGGACGTGGCGCTCGGCGCGAACGAGATGGGCCAGCAGGCCTACGCGATGGCAGAACTCGTGATCGATCGGGAGACCGACGTCCTGCTGGGAGCGGGTTGCCACTACTGGATGCAGTGGTGGATCGACGGCGAACTGGTCTGCGACACGCTGGCGACGGGAAACCGGCATTCGACCGTGAGTCGGACCGACCGCTGTTTCGGGCGGCGTTTGCGGCCCGGCCGACATTTGCTTGTGGTACGGGCGGTTCGCGGATGGAGTGGGTGGACGCTGCGGGCCGGTGCAGCATCGCGCCGGGAAGCGGCATCCTCTGCTGTGGCCTTCTCGAACCGCTGGGAGCTTCTGCCGGATCTCCAGGAGATCCGCCCGCCGGCCGCGGAGTACTGGGTCCATACCATGGCAATCCGCACAGACATCTGTCTGGCAGAGGAAACCATCCAGTGCGAATGCCAACAGCCCATCCATGGTGGCCTTGTCGGCATCATCTTCGGCGCACAGGACAGCGGGCACTACTACTACGCCTACGTGCCGGTGTGGGGCCAGCTGTGGCGAGCGCGGGCATTCTATGCCGCCATCGCCATCGCCGACGGCAGCGGCTATCTTCGCAATCTGGGGATGGAGCTCATGCCCAACGTCCCGGGACACTGGAATGTCTGGCGCTCCCTGAAAGTTCAGCGCCGCGGCAATGAGATCCAGATGTGGGTCGGCGGCGTCCGGGGCCCTTGCGTGAGAGACGACACGTATGGCGCGGGCCGGCCGGGCGTGGGAGGGTTCTCGAAGTACAAGATCCGCAACCTGAAGATCGATGGCAAGGCGGTGCCAGGGCCTGCCTGGAAGGCGGGTGACTTCCGCGGACACGCATGGCTGCAACCCATTTCCGATCTCACACTTGGCGATTTCCAGGCACCCGGGCCATTGCTGAAGCTCTCGGATGACGAGGTTATCATGCCCGTTCGGATCGGCCGGGACAGCGGCTGTCACCGCCTCAACGCAGAGAATTCCGCTCTCTACTTCTATCACTCGCATGACGCCGGCCGGAGCTGGTCCCAGTATGCCGGGCCGATCCGGTCCACAGATCGGCCCCCGGGAGCATGGCTTGTTCTGGATCCGGGAGTTATTCGGGCAACATCGTTTGATCCCGACCACAGGCGATTCCTCTACCAGGACTCCACGGACAAAGGACTGACATGGACGGAGCCCGAGTCCGGCAGACTGCTGGGTGACTGGACTCGAGACATCCTCCGGGAGAAAACGTGGAATGGACTGTTTGGGTTCCGTCAGTTGAACGACGGCACGTTGTTGGCGGTGATACTGCACGGCTACGAGGGCATCTACGACGCCATCCCTCGCAAGGGGCAGGGCACGTGGGGAACAGAAGTCGCCCAGCCCTACTGCACGCTGTCGCGTGATCGGGGCCTGACGTGGTCGGAGCCGGTGCCGATGGACAACGCAGCCTTGAACGATGGGGACACTCCGGACAGTCCGTGCGGCGGGTTCTCGGAGACGGCTGTGGCGCAGTTGCCTGGCGGCCGGATCGTGGCGCTGGCCCGACCGTTTCGCTCTCCGTTCATGTGGCAGACGCAGTCCGAGGACGGCGGGAAGACGTGGCGCCAAGCCTGCTACGCGCCCTTCTCGGGGGCTGGCGGGCCACAGATGGTAGCGACGCGCTCCGGGTACCTGGCGATCATCACGCGCGGACCCGGCCTGTGCCTGCACTTCAGCTCGGACGAGGGAGTGAACTGGGACTACGGGACAGTGATAGACTTCCCCGACGTTTTCAACGGCAGTGCGATCGAAGTCGAACCCGACGTCATACTCGTGGTGTACCCCCAGTCAATGGACGAGATCCGGCCATCGTTCGTCCGTGTCCAACGGATCCGCCTGACCGCGCGCGGGCCCGTACCGCTTAACGCGGATTGAAACGCGGGGCGAACTTGGTCGCCGCCGGAGCCTGCATATTTGGCTGGCATACTGTCTTGAAAGCGCCTCTGTACAGCTACGAGTCGGACGACGAAGGACGCACCTGGGCAGGAGCTCGGGCACTGAACGTCCAGGGCCAGTAGCCCGACCAGGATCACATACCAGAGAATGTTCGCTGCCTCGTCACTCACTGCTCCGCTCCCCGCCGAAACACCCCACGGCTCATATACCTTTGCCGTCATTGTGTGTGCTCCCTGATGCCTTGTCAGGTGACCTGGGCGGGCTCACGGGACACACAAGAATTGTACGGGCACTTATGCATAAGAGAAGGCCACTGGGGGGTGAGGCCCTCCCCCGGGGGGCAAGGCCCCCCAAGCATCGGAGCGACAGGACTGCCTCGGCTCCCGGCTCGCCATGCTGGCAACATCCCTACAACGCCCATAGTGCAGCGAAAACGCACCCCGGCACGTCTTCTGACGGCAGGCCCTATCCTGCAAGCTCCCCGTTCAGCAGGAGAGGACCCGCAAGTCAAAGGACACCGGCCCTCGCACGCGTGCGCGCGTAGCACAAGGGGGAAAGGCTATCCTGCCGGAATCCTAAAGGATCGGGTGGGGGGCATGGTTACGATTCAGAGGGGCCTTCTGCGGGCCCCTGAGCCAAGCATGCGACATCGGCGGCGCCAGGGCACCAGATGGCCCTCGCCCCGTTTCCATCTCTTGACCTGCCCCCTTCGATGGTGCCATCTATGTAAGAGTTCCGGCCCCAGCCAGTGCCTGCTCCCCAAGCGACTCACAGGGCGGCGACCGCTTTTGGGAAGGTACGCAAGTCGCGTCAGAACGCATCAGAGCGCGTCTGAGGGCCATCTCAGAAGCCTGTACGCCCACGAGGAGATGGCGTGCTACGTGCCTTATCACAGGGCGATAGACAGCCCTCGCCACGCCCCTGAGATTCTGCTGTCTACGGCTCAGGAGCAGTCAGCATTGAGGTAAGCTTGGCACGGTCCGCAGGAGACAGCTTCCGAATCACCGCGGCAAGCCCTCCTCCAGCACCATCATGTAGCGCTCCGCCGGCATGTAATCCGTCAGGCTGTTCCCCGTGCCCAGCGCCCACCATCCGCCGGCCCAGCACGTCTCGATCTTGCGCCGCAACTACGCCCGCAGCTCTCGCTCCCCGGCCCGGCAGATCACGTCCACGTCCAGCCCCCCCAGCGCCGTCATTCGTTCCCCGTAGCGCGCCTTGAAGTCCCCCACCGGCTGGATCACGTTCTCGAACGAGTGCTTCGCGTCAATCCCACCCTATGCTCCAAGAACGGAGGCAAACGGAACCTAGGCGGGATCGTTCGGACATTTTTCGGACACTTTTTCGTTCAATGACCGTCGACCGCCATTGAACACATGTGGCGATTCTGTCCCCGTAAGTCATTGTTTTGTAAGATGTTAAGTTACCATCTTCGGCAGACATCGATCATCATTGAAAATGCCTGTTTCCAGGTTGAGGGCCTAGTGGGCTAACCATGTCCATGTGGGTTCAAATCCCACCATCCGCAACATGCTTGGGTGCCGGCATCGTTTCGCAGTACCCGCCAATGGCGCACGGAGCTTGTCCCGGGTTCCGCCGCGCGCGCAGCAATGACCCATGGGCCTGGCCCGCTTGGGCGAGCGGACGATCGGTCAGCATCGCCGTCTCAGTTGCACGCCTCTCCCCCGGTGGTTTGATCCTGCCGATTGTGGCAAACAAACAGGGCTGATTGTCTTTTTCTCCGCGACGACCAGCAGTCGGGCAAGGCAGGGATTGACCGCGCGACATGGCGAGCTATATACTAGGCGTGTTTGGGAGTTGCGCATCACGAATGCCCCGATCCTCAGGGCGGCGCTTATCGGAGAGCAGGAGCAGTGGCTCCTTGTGTCAGCATAGGGATGCCGGTCCATAACGGTGAACCCTTCCTCGAAGAATCCCTGTCGGCGATCTTGGGCCAGGAGTTCGAGGACTTCGAACTCATCATCTCTGATAATGCCTCGACGGATCACACGCAAGGGATTTGTGAGCGCTACGCGAGTCAGGACTCTCGCGTTCAATACTACCGTTCTGATCGCAACAGAGGGGCTGCTGCCAACTTCAATTGCGTCTTCAGTCTCGCTTCCGGCAAGTATTTCAAGTGGGCAACCTGTGATGACCTGCTTGGCTCTTCCTACTTAAGCCGGTCCGTTGAGGTGTTCGAGAGCGCACCGCCTGAGGTCATGCTGGTCTACCCCAAGACGGTGCTCATTGATGAAGCCGGCGCCGAGCTGGGCCACTACGAGGACGGCATGGACATGCGTTTCTCGCGTCCGAGCGACCGGCTTCGCCACGTCGTGCAGCATCTGGACATGTGCAACGTGGTGCTCGCGTTGATTCGAAGGAGCGCCCTCTCACAGACGCGCCTCATAGGTCGTTACATTGCGTCTGATAACGTTCTGATCGCGGAACTCGCTCTGCTGGGGCAGTTCCGGGAGATCCCTGAGCGGCTTTTCTACCGCCGCATCCATGCGGGGATGTACCGCAAGGCAAACCCCACGGTCAGAGAGAGATCGGCTTGGCTCGACCCAGGAAGTACGGGAAGCCATTTCCCAATGTTCCGCGTGTTTGTCGAGCATCTGAAGGCTGTGAGACGGACGCCGCTGACTCGTCGCGAGAGGATACGATGCTACGCCGTTGTATCGAGGGAGTGGCTCGGCCGGAGTCGAGCATTGGCAGGTGAGTTCGTGGCGGCCCTGTGGACTGCGCTTCCGCACAGGAAGGGCATATGAGCGAGGGCGGATGCCGGGCGACAAAGATGTAAAGGGGCAGCTCAGAGTAGGGCATTTCGGTGTCACTGGAGTCACGTGGAGAGCTGTGACACGCGGGAGAGCCAGCCATCGCCGGGCTACCGCCCTACCTGCATGATACCTGTCTTGACCGCTTGAATGAGCGGCCTGCCGCGACACGCGCTGGCGCCATTGCCGCAGTGGGCCAGTGCGCAATGTGGACACAATAACGGGCATTGGCCATCGTCCGTCTGTCGATTGGAGTGACGTTGACATGAAGATCGCATTTGTCAGCCAGCCCTGGAATCGAGTCGTGCCGCCAGTTCAAGCGGGGTCGCTTGCCATCTGGACGTACCAGATCGCACGGCGTCTCGCCCGGTCGCATCAAGTGACTGTCTATTCAAGGAGGGCACCCGGTGATGAGCGTTTGCAGCAGCACGAAGGTGTCGAGTATCGGCGCTTTGGCCTGCTCGCGGACCGCTGCTTGCGGAAGCTGCTGGAGGGGTTCTCGCGCTTCCGGAGCCCTGAACGTCCCACTTTCGCGTCGCCCCTGTACTATCCTCGCTACATCCGGCAGGTAGCGGCCGACATAAGGGCGAGGCAGTGCGACCTTGTTCACATCTTCAATTTCTCTCAGTTCGTGCCGGTTGTCCGTGCCTTCAACCCTGGCGCCCGCATCGTGCTGCATATGCAGTGCGAATGGCTCACGCAGCTCGACCGGAAGATGATCGCCCGTCGGCTGGAAGGAGCCGATGCCATTATCGGATGCAGCCGGTGCATCACCGATGCGATACGGGCGCGCTTCGCCGACTTCGCCGGCCCGTGCGAGACCATTTTCAACGGAGTCGACCCAGAGCGTTTCTCGGGGCGGGCTGGGAAACCGGACTCGGAGGATAAGAGAGAGCGGCGGCTGCTGTTTGTCGGGAGAGTCTCCCCGGAAAAGGGGGTTCACGTGTTGCTGGACGCCCTGAGGATAGTGGCGGACAGATTCAGTCAGGCGCGGCTGGATGTTGTTGGGCCGATCGGAGAGTGCGAGAGGGACTTCGTCGTTGCGCTCTGTGATGATGAACGGGTCGCGCAGTTGGCGTCTTTCTACGATGGAAGGGGCTACGGGTCTCACCTCAAGGAACAGTGGGAGTCGCTGGGTCTGCAAGATCGCGTCACCTGGCATGGCGCAGTTCCGCACAGGGACCTGCCCGCGCTCTATCGGGGCGCGGATGTGCTGATCAACCCATCGCTGAGCGAGCCGTTCGGGATAACCGTGATTGAGGCCATGGCGTCCGAGACGCCGGTGGTAGCGTCACGCGTAGGGGGCATGATTGAGACTGTTGTGGACGGCAAGACCGGGCTGTTGGTCGAGGCGGGTGACCCAAAGGCTTTGGCAGAGGCGATCTGCCGCCTGTTGTCCGACGCCGAGCTGTGCAGGTCGATGGGAAAGGCCGGGCGCGAGCGAGTGATGGGGTATTTTTCCTGGGACCGAATCGCAGAGGGGCTGCTGCGGCTCTGTGAGAGGACCATGGGGCTTGGCAGCTGAGCGTGGCCGTCAGCGAATGGTTCCAGACGGATCGGCAGTGCCTCGCGACATCAGTCGTCTCACAACCGGTGTCGTATTGTCATAGCGCGCGGCCTTGTCAACATAACTGCGCCCAGGCGGGGAGCCACTTAGCTGGCAGTAGAACCTCTGTGGTGCCCGAAAGGCGCTTTGCGGTCCGAGCCTCTGCTCTCTCGGCATGCAAATTGCGAGGTGACTCGATGGTCTCGGTGTGTACGCGCCGCTGCGCTGACTGCATTCGTCAGGGCAGACTGACCGAGGAGTTCCGTGCTGCGCAGAGTTCCCGTTGACTGAGAGCACCAAGGAGAAGGCGGCATGAAGGTTGTCATCCTTGCAGGCGGGGTCGGGACGCGGCTGGTCGAAGAAACCGAGATCAAGCCCAAACCGATGGTGGAGATCGGCGGGCGCCCGATCCTGTGGCATATCATGAGGCACTACGCCTACTATGGCTTCAAGGACTTCGTCATCGCCCTTGGCTACAAGGGGGAGTACATCAAGAGATACATGATGGATTTCTGCTCACTGCACGGCGACCTGACAGTGAACCTGAAGACCGGCGACGTTCGCCGACGGACGAATTCGGCCCCGGATTGGATTGTGGATTTGATTGACACGGGCATTGACACACTGACCGGTGGACGCCTGAAGAGACTTCAGCCCCACCTTGGCACCGAGACGTTCATGATGGCCTGGGGCGACGGGTTGTCTGACGTGAACCTTCAGAATCTGCTGGCGTTCCATCGCTCCCACGGCAAACTGGCAACGCTGACGGCTGTCCGCCCCACAGCCCGATTCGGACACATGAGGTTCACAGGTGACCAGGTGGCGGAGTTCCTGGAGAAACCCCAAACGATTGAGGGATGGATCAATGGGGGATTCTTCGTGCTCGAGCCCGGCGTCTTTGACTTCATAGAGGGGGACATGACCCAGTGGGAACGGGAGCCCTTGGAGAGCCTGGCCAAGGACGGCCAGTTGATGGCCTATCGCCATGAGGGCTTCTGGCATTGCATGGACACTCTCCGTGATAAGAAACTGCTTCAGGATCTCTGGGATGCCGGGAAGGCCCCCTGGACCATGTTGGAATAGGCCATGCGCGTCCTCGTGACGGGACATCTCGGATACATCGGCACCCTACTGACGCGGATGCTCGTGGATGAAGGCTACGAGGTCTGCGGTATTGACAGCGACCTTTTTCGGCGCTGCACTTTCTGCGAGGGGATCGTTGATGTCCCCACGATATGCGCCGACATTCGTGACATTGGGGCCGATGCGGTCAGGGGTTTTGACGCGGTAGTCCATCTTGCGGCGCTGGCCAACGACGCGCTCGGGGACCTTGATCCCGAGATGACGCTCGACGTGAACTATCGCGCGACCGTTCGGCTGGCTGAACTGTGCAAGGGCGTGGGAGTTGAACGATTCATCTTCTCTTCGTCGTGCAGCAACTACGGCGCGGCAGGAGAGGAGGTGTTGACTGAGGAGTCGCCGTTTAGGCCGGTCACAGCCTACGGCCAGTCCAAGGTTCTGGCCGAGGAGGCGCTCTCCGAGATGGCTGCTGACGGGTTTTCGCCCACAATCCTTCGCAATGCCACCTGCTATGGCGTCTCGCCGCGACTGCGTTTCGATCTGGTCTTGAACAACCTTGTCGCCTGGGGCGTCACAACGGGGAAGATCCTCTTGAAGAGCGACGGCAGCCCCTGGCGCCCCGTGGCTCACGTTGAGGACGTCTGCCGGGCATTCATTGCCGTCCTGGAGGCCCCGACAGAGCTGGTCCACAATGAGGCCTTCAATGTCGGACGAACCAGCGAGAATTACAGGATAGGGGAACTGGCGCGCATCGTGGCCGAGACGATGCCGCAATGCGGCGTCGAGTTCGCTGACGGGGCGTCGCCCGACAAGCGCTGCTACCGCGTCAATTGCGACAAGATCGCCCGCAGGCTGAAGGATTTCAGACCCCAATGGGACGCCCGTCGCGGAGCCGAGCAACTCTGTGCGACCTTCAAGAGCAAGGGATTGGCCCTCGAGGAATTCGAGGGGACGAAGTACAAACGCGTGAGTCACCTCCGCAAGCTGATGGAAGACGGAATCGTCGGCAGCGACCTGCGCTACCGGGCGCAGTGAATGCGAGCAATGCCGGCACAGCCGAGGCAATCTCCCATGACGAGCACTGCTGATGGTTTTGGCGCCAGGTGCGGGCAAGCGTGGTGTCGCTCCTGCGGGCGCCGTGGTCTGGAGCCGGTGCTGGACCTGGGCAAAATGCCCTTGGCAGACGGGCTCCTGACGGAATCGCAGCTCGACGAACCGGAGCCCACATGGCCCTTGGAAATGGCGTTCTGCTCAGAGTGTTCGCTGGTCCAGATACTTGAGACTGTCCCCCCCGAGACGCTCTTCGGCCAGGACTACCCTTATTACTCGTCCTTCTCGGAGGATTTGCTGGCGCATTCCCGCAGGAACGCTTTGAACCTGCTGGAAAGCCGTTCATTGGGGCCCGACGGCCTCGTGGTAGAGTTGGGCAGCAATGACGGCTATTTGCTACGGAACTTCGTCCAGGAAGGTATTCCCGTGCTGGGAATAGATCCGGCCGAGGGCCCTGCACGCGTTGCGGTTGAGCAGGGTGTGCCGACACTGTGCGAGTTCTTCGGCCCAAAGCTCGCCCTGAAGCTGCGCAACGAAGGCAAGAGGGCCGACGTTGTGATTGCCAACAACGTCCTCGCGCATGTGGCCGACACTAATGGCTTCGTGGAGGGAATCCATCTGATACTGAAGGACGACGGGGTCGCCGTCATCGAGGCCCCATATGTCCGGGACCTGATCGAGCGTTGCGAATTCGACACCATCTATCATGAGCACCTCTGCTATTTCTCGGTCACTTCAGCGGACCGTCTGTTGCGCAGGCACAGGATGTTTCTGAATGATGTCGAGCGATTGCCAATCCATGGTGGTTCGCTCCGCTTCTATGTCGAGCCATGCGAAGCCGTCGGGGATTCGGTCAAAGACATGCTTGCCGATGAGGCCGGCACGGGCATGACGCGGCATTCCTACTACGAGGAGTTCAGCCGCAAGGTCTGCGTGATCAAGAAATCCCTGCGCGACCTGCTCTCTCGCCTGAAGGCATCGGGTCAGACGATCGCCGCATACGGGGCGGCCGCCAAGGGCGCCGTCATGATCAACTACGTCGGCGCCGGACCGGACGTGATCGATTTCGTGGTGGACCGCAACGTGCATAAGCAGGGCAAGTACATGCCCGGCCTCCACATCCCGATCTACGCGCCGTCGAGGCTCCTGGAAATAATGCCTGACTACGCGCTCCTGCTGGCCTGGAACTTCAAAGACGAGATCCTCCGGCAGCAGGAAGCGTATCGCGAACGGGGAGGCAAGTTCATTGTCCCGATCCCCGAGCCGCACATCGTCTAGCGGAGATTCAGTTTGACGCTGACCATCGGAAAAACCTGCGGCAGCGCTCTTGCGAGGCTGTTTGCCTGATAGACGCGCGTCCCTGGAAAAGGAGACGTCCTTGGGAGATAGGTGTCCGAGCTGCGCTTCAGGGGATACTCGTAGCTTCTACGAAGCGAAGGGTGTCCCTGTTCACGACGTGAGCCTGATGTTGACCCGCGAGGAAGCGACGAGCTGTCTCCGCGGTGACATCGTACTGGCCGCCTGCCGGCAGTGCGGGTTCATCTTCAACTCTGCTCACGATCCGTCGTTGCAGGAGTATTCGGCCTGCTACGAGCCCACGCAATGGTTCTCACCCAAGTTCGACGCCTTTGCCAGGTCACTTGCTCAGCGGTTGGTGGATCGGTACTCCCTTCGCGGCAAGGACATCCTCGAGATCGGGTGCGGCAAAGGGGAGTTTCTGGCGCTCCTCTGCAAACTGGGGGACAATCGGGGGACAGGGATTGACAAGGCTTACGTGCCCGAACGCACGCCGCCCGAACTTGCCAACAGGCTCACCTTCATCCGAGACTTCTACACCGAGAAGTACGCCCATCTGAAGGCCGACTTCATCTGCTGCCGGCATACCCTTGAACACATCGACGAAACGGGCGGGTTCATTCGAATGCTCCGGCGTGCAATCGGCGACCAGACGGACACCGTCGTCTTCTTCGAGGTCCCGGACGTGACTCGCATCCTCCACGAAGGGGCGTTCTGGGATGTCTACTACGAGCATTGCTCGTACTTCAGTCCGGGTTCACTTGCCAGGCTTTTCCGGGCCTCCGGATTCGAGATCGACGAACTCGACCGGGTCTACCAAGACCACTACATCGTCATTACGTGCCGTCCTGCGGACTGCCCATCGGGACCGAGCCTCGAAGTGGAAGACGACATGCAGGCGTTGCAGGACGCAGTTGGTGGGTTTACGCGGCTCAGCGAGGAGCAGATTGACCTTTGGCGTCGGCGCGTCAACCAGCGTGCTTCTCAGGGTCGGCGCACGGTCATCTGGGGGTCGGGGTCAAAGGCTGTGACGTTCCTGACCACCCTTGCGTTGGATGACCAGATCGCATGTGTGGTCGACGTCAATCCGTACAAGCACGGGAAGTTCATGCCGGGCACCGGTCACGGAATCGTTCCCCCGCAGGGCCTTGCTGATATCCGGCCGGATGCTGTCATCGTGATGAACCCGGTCTACCGCGGGGAAATCCAGGCGGAGCTCGGCCGAATGGGCTTGACGCCGCAGCTGCTCTCGCTGTAGCAGAGGAATGCGGGGCGTGTTGGCCTGGATCGGCCGTTCAACTCGGCGGGGGTGACGCAGCGCCGCGAGGGGGTCAGACCCTGATCTCGTACCGCTTCATCTTCCGCAGCAGGGTGCGGTAGCTGACGCCAAGGCCGGCAGCCGCCCGGGTCTTGTTGTAGTCAGAGGCTTTCAGCGCCTGTAGCACCGCGTGCCTCTCGGCGTCCTCCACGGCTTGGGCGCGCACCTCATCCATGTTCTTGCCGCTCAGGGATGCGCCGCTGAGGCCGCTCGCTGACCGGAGCCCTCTTGTGACATCACTCTTGGCGCGCTCGAGTCCGGGGATGGCGAAGCGGCCCATAATGACGCCGCTCTTGATGGTATTCTCCAGTTCCCGGACGTTCCCTGGCCAGGGGTACTCTTGAAACGTCTCCAGAATGGCATCGCTGAAGGGCACGTAATCCTTGCCGAATCGCGAGCTGTACTTGCGCAGGAAGTAGTCCGCCAGCAGCGGAATGTCGCTCCAACGCTGCCTCAACGGGGGCAACGTGATGGAGATCTCGTTGAGCCTGTAGAACAGGTCCCGCCGGAACTGTCCTTCGGCCATTTTCTGTTCGAGGTTGTCATTCGTCGCCGCACAGATCCTCACGTCCACCTCAACCGTCTGGCAGCTCCCAACCGGGATGAACGTCTTATCTTCGATGACCTGCAAGAGCTTGGCCTGCATGGCCGTGGGGATCGCAGAGATCTCGTCGAACACCAGTGTGCCCTTGTTGGCGATGCGAAACAACCCCGGCTGGGCCGTGGAGGCATCGGTGAACGCCCCCTTCTCATGGCCGAACAGCTCGCTTTCCAGGAGCTTTTCCGGGATCGCCGGGCAGTTGACGCGCACGACCGGGAATCCCGCCCGCCGCGAGTAGCGGTGAATCACTTCGCCCACGACATTCTTGCCCGTGCCGGTTTCTCCCTGTATGAGCACGTTGACGTCGTAGTCGACGATCTCCAGCAAGCTCCTCTTTATCTCAAGGATGCTGGGATGATTGCCAACCAGCTCGGGAACCAACAGCGACTCCGGCGGAGCGCCCAGGACCTCAATCGCGCAGAGCAACGGGCTGTCGCCCTCCACACGCACGCTTCGGCACCTGAAAAGACTGTTCCTCCCCGCGCGAACCGCTTGCGGAAGGCCCAATTGCAGCTTCAACGGTCCACTCAGCGCCTTCTCGTCAGCATCCGGTAACTGTAGCAGGAGCCCGCCTGGGCTTAGGTTCAACGTTGTTCCTACAGCCAGGCGTTGGCTGCCGCTGGCGTCAAAAAGCTCAACCGGCAGCTGCAGTTCTGTCCTAAGGTGCCTTCGCCGCTCCGGTTGCTTAGGTGGTTGCTGTCTCATATCCTAACCTCCGCGGGATCGCGACCGTTTACTGGCGCGCGCAATCCACCGGGAGGATTGAACTCGCCGGCGGAAGTGAGCGCTCCCGACAACTTCGCGTGCGACAAGACAAGAACAACTCCAACTCCTGACACTTATTGTGCCATAAGAATACGCAGGCCCAATCAGTTTTTCCCTAATGTTGGGCATGCAAAGACCTTAGAGCCTGGCAAGCCGAATCCTGAGATCAGACAAAAAATGAGGCGGCAACCGGCAGAAGGCAAAAAGGCAGCACCCGCCCTTCAACCTTCACGGCTATCCGATTACCCCCCCACCAACATCGGAGCTTATGCTGGACGTATAGTCAGTTGAGCTGTCTAGTATAGCATAATACACCCCCGTGTCAAGACTCTTCCCGGTGGCGAGAAGCCTTTCTCCCAGCGACTGACCGTTTTGGCAGCGGATGGTTGGGCGGCCATTCTGGGCTTCTGCCCTCAGCAGTGCCGCCCTGCTGACCGTGCAAGAAGCGACTTGTTCCCGCGTTTCTACAAGGTCATCCCCCCGCGTGCTCTCTGCCCGCAGCGGGCATATGCGGGCACTGAACCCGCGCGGGGACTGGTGCGGGCCCACGACCGCTGCCCGCCACTCGCAGGAGACCCGCCGGGCCTTACGACAGCAGTTGTCTCACGGCTGATGTCACTTGTCATATGGTTTTGGATTCCCTGCGCTAATGAACAAAGAGCAACGCGACGCCTCACCCTTGCGGAATAGCCTCCAGCAGCCCCCAGATGGCTTTCGGAGCGCCAGATGCCAAAGCCCCGGCATGCAAGTTGCGAAGGCCTATCTCAGTTGACGAATGCGCCCTCCGTGGGGGTGCCCGTTGTCGTGCTGGGTTGACAGGTTTCGGAGAATCAGATAGTAGCGCGCGTGACATCCCTGGGCCATATGTGACAGCGGAAGGCTACGCGCCAGAACCTATACCTAATGGTGCATTCTGTTCAGGAGAGGGAGAAGTGGGCTGGAATGAAGAGTTAAGGAGCCTGGAAAGCAAGTTGCTTACTGCCAGGACATTCTTTGCGGAACTGCGGATGGTGAATGGCCGAACGGTGGTCTTTCCCTTCGCGGAATGGCTGGAGCAGGAGAAGCATCGGGCCGGACGCTACAACCATTACTTCTCCCTGCTTGTGCTCGCCTCGCTTAAGCTGGGAGCGCCGGCCATCGTGCGTCGAGTCAGCAGTTCATTGCGCACAAGCGACATCCTCGGGCTCGTGGACGGGAATGGGACGCGCCGCCTCGTTCATCGGCTCCGGGGTATCAGGGCAGCCGAACAACATCACATGGTGGGAATTATCCTGCCGCAGACCGACCGTGCCGGGGCTCAGATCGCTGCCAGGAGGCTGAGGAACGTGCTGGCTGCGGACGACGCGGTAACCATCGGCCTGGCAGTCTTCCCTGACGACAGCACGAACCCGGCGGAACTGTTGAACATCGCGAAGGTTGATCGAAAGTGAGGTAAACATGCATTCGTGCGTTGGAAAGCGCTTTCGGAGGTCCTTTGGGGCATGACGGGCTCTCCAAACAATAGCATATGGTCCCGCATCAAGAAGCTCCTCGGCAACGGGGAGCACGGAAACGGCGAAGCTGCGCAACTGCTGGACCGGGACGTGTTTGGAATGGCCATGCGGCGGGAACGGTCACGAGCCGACCGTGCCGGGACGCCTGTCTCATTGGTGACCGTGTCGGGCCTGCAGGGCAAAGGGAACGACAACGACGCGGCGCGGCGCGAAAAACTGATAGCAAACTTAGGTGACATCCTGGGGGATATGATCCGGTGCACAGACATAGCCGGCTGGTTCGACGCGGACACCGTGGGATTGATTCTGCCTCACACGGCCGGCAAGGACGCGTGGAATCTTGTGGAGCGCGTGCAGGCGGAGATGGAGCGGAGGCTGAAGGAGGCTGTGGCCGGAAACGGAGTCTCCTTCCGCGTCCATACGTATCCGTTCCAGGAGGCGGCGCCCGGCACGAAGTATCGCCAGATGCCGCTATTTGACCGTAGACGGAGATTCAGGGCTGAGTAACCGTGCGCACACAGAATGCCGCCCTCATCTCTGTTGGTGGTGCCGCCGTTGACTGCGGACGAGGGCCACAAGGGTCTGCACTGAACGCAGGTGATGGAATGAATGGAGCTTACGGCAATTGCAGTGCTGCAAGTGAGGAACCGGCGGTTTGCCAGGACGCCCCGCGATGGCGCCGCTGCTGCAGGGTGGACCGGCCTGGGGTGCGTTCGTCTTGGCACGCGTAAGTAGTCCTTAGTGCATGGAGGCCCGTTCGTGAGTGTCGAGGTTGGTCAGGCAACGTGGGAGTCAGGACAAGCCGAATGGGAGCCGGCGGAGCGCCCGGTCATGCCGATGGACCCGCTCATGGTCATGCCGTTGCCCAGGTGGAAGAGGGCATTTGACATCTCCGGCGCCGGGCTCGGGCTGCTGGTCTTCTCGCCCTTGATGCTGGCGGCGGCTGTCCTCATCAAGCTGACTTCGAAGGGCCCGGTCATATTCAAGCAACAGCGTGCCGGGCTCGGAGGGCGTCCGTTTACGTTCCTCAAGTTTCGCTCGATGGTTGCCGACGCTGAGGGACAGAAGACGGAGCTGGTTTGGTTCAATGAGCAGACCGGCCCGATCTTCAAGATGAGGAAGGACCCTCGCGTGACCATGGTGGGCCGCTTGCTGCGGAAGCTGAGCATAGACGAACTCCCCCAGCTCTGGAACGTGCTCCAAGGGGACATGAGCCTCGTGGGACCCCGGCCACCGACACTGGATGAGGTCCCGTACTACAGCGAATGGCAACGTCGTCGCCTCGAAATGACACCAGGCCTGACCTGCTTGTGGCAGATCTCTGGACGTTCGCACATAGGTTTCAACGAATGGGTCAGGATGGACATTCGCTACACCACGGAGTGCTCGTTCCTGACCGATCTGAAGATACTGCTGATGACAGTGCCGGCAGTCCTCTCCTGCAAGGGCGCTCACTGAGCAGCGCCTTCCAAGGGCTGGAAGTCAAGTCGGACGTTTGCAGATGGACAAGGGGTCAAGGGTCGCACGGCGTCGGGGCCGGACAAACTACGAGCGTCAACGTATCCAGGCGCCTTTTCCCCTTTGCAGCGGCCCGGGCGCGCCAGCCCAAGGTGAGGGCTCCGGATCTTGGATGGCACGGCCGCATGTGCTGACGAGCTAGAGTGCCGTCCTTATTCCGGGGCGTGAACCGCCGGCGGCTGCGGTTCCGCCAGCAGTTCCCGGAGAGCTGTCAGATAATCTGACGGGGGGCATTGGCAGTTTGTGCCCCCTTTGCGTGGCAGGAGCACACTAATGAGCGTGCCGGACGTCAGCGTGGTACTGTGCACGTACAACAGGGCCGGGATGCTGCGCGAGACGCTCCGGAACATTGCAGCCCAGCAAACGGGCGGGGAGTTCAGTTACGAGATTGTCGTTGTGGACGACGCGTCAACAGACGCCACGAGTGCAGTCATCGCGGAGATTGCGCGCAGTTCGCCGGCTCGCATAAGGTATACCCTGGGAGAGGGAAAGGGTATAGGCAAGGCGCGAAACCGGGGCGTCAGTGAGTCTCATGGCGAGTGGATTGCGTTCACCGATGATGATCAGTTGGCGGAAGCCAGTTGGCTTCGCGAGCTTCTGAGCACTGCTCTGAGGACAGGCGCCGACTGCGTGGGCGGAATCATGCTCCTGAAGCTGAGCCATGAGAAGCTTTCTCAAATGCCACTCCCGTGTCGCGCATGCCTTCGGGAGAGCGTCGCGTCGTCAGAGGCCAGGAAACGCGACGGGAAGAACTTCCTGCTCACGGGGAATTCGCTTGTCAAACGCCGAGTCTTCGATCATGTCGGCTTGTTCGACGAGTCAATGACTCTTGGCGGCGAGGACTTGGATCTCTTCAGGAGGATTCGAAAGGCGGGGTTTAAGGTCTGGCAGACACCGGAGGCGGTTCTCCATCATCTGGTCCCCCCCTACCGCCTTGAAAAGCGCTACCTGAGATGGAACGCGCTCAGGAACGGCGTCTGCTTCGCCCAGGTGGACCTCAGGGCACACGGCGTGCTGGGAGCGGCACTCCTGTGTATTGCGAGGATCGGCAAGATCCTGTGGGTTACTCTGCCACGCTTCTGCTGGGCATGCCTGCGACATGACGAGTCGCAGCTCTTGGGGGAGAGCTGCTGCTTTGCCAAGATGGAAGGGTACATACGAAAGGTTCTGTCGATTGTCGGACCGAGAGCATTTGCCCAGGAGCGTTTCTTTGCCGCGCTAGAGATGCGAAAAGAATCCGAATCGTTCAATACCGTTGCCGAAGAGGAAGACGCCTGCCCCTTGGACGTGAGGCAAGAGGCAGTCCCGGAGAGAGAGCATTGGACCGCCGGAGCACCAACCGAAAGATGATAGACATTCTCGCATCAACCTGCCGTAGAGCCATCCCTGAACGGCTGAGAGAGCACCTGTCCTGGCTGAAGAGGAGAGTTCTCGCCCAAAGGGCACGGCGGGTGCGCAGCGCTCTGCTGAATGATACAAAGGTGTTTCTTGATTCGAGCGACCCGCCGAGGAAGGTGTTCTTCATTGTACTCGACTGCCTCCGAAGGGACGCACTGTCTCTCTACGGGAGCGAAAGGTGCACCACGCCTTTTCTGGACAGCCTCGTTGCGGAGAGATCCTCGGCAATTGCGCTGCGCAACTTCTACGGCAGCAGCAATTGGACGTATCCGGCTGTGGCTTCTATGCTGTCCGGTCTGTATCCTCATCACCACGGGGCGATATACACTACGCGCAAGAGGCGCTTCAACGAGGGCCAGGTCCCCAACAAGATGCGCGATGATGTAATCCTGCTCCCAGAGGTTTTCGAGAAGCTGAATTACAGCACGTACTTCGCTTCAAGCAACGTTGTCGCCTTCGAAGCGGCCAGGGGCGCCTTTGCCCAGCATTACGCTGATCCTCCCCGCAAGGAACCCGGCGGTCTGTTCCAGTGGGTCGGGCGCCGGGCGCTGCGTGCCCCTGCCAAGAGGCAGTTCTTCTACTGCCACGATATGACCCTCCACGAGCCGCTGATGGAACTGCCAGAGCCTTTCGACGCGTTCTTCGACAGCAATATCGGAAAGCTCACGGACTCGGGGTGGGAGTTCAAGGACGGGGAAGTGGACTTCGAGGATCCCGAGTTCCGCACGTACTCTTATCGAAGGCGTCTTCACTACGACAGATGCCTGAGATGGGTCGACACGTGTCTTGAACTGCTTTTCGATACGCTGAGGAGGGCGCATCTGTTGAACGAATGCCTGTTTGTCATAACGGCGGATCACGGAGAAGAGTTCTGGGATCATGTGGAGATGGAGAAAGGCAGATTCTACGATCCCTCGAGTTGGGGTATCGCTCACGGGCACAATTTCTTCCAGGAAGCTGTGCACCTTCCCTGCATCATCTGGAAGAACCGTCTGGTGGAAATGCTGGACGATAACGTCCAGGACAAGCTGCTCTCGCACGTTGACCTGTTCAACCTGGTGTGCCACCTGAGTAGCGTCTCCGGAACGTGGGGTGATGCTGACGGGATAGACTTCGGCGATCCTGCTTCTGAGCATCCCTGGGTTCTTGCCGAGGATGTCGGCTACGGCTTCGAGAAGAAAGCGGTCATAAGACCGCCCCACAAGCTGCTCGTGAGTGAGGGAGATGGTGTGAAGTGGCTGTTCAATATTGAGGAGGACCCGCACGAACAACACCCGCTGGATGGGCCGGCATCGGTGATCGATGAACTGTCAGCAGCGTTGCCCCAAGAGCACGTAGACACCGGGGCTCCAATGGAGACGCGCAGACGCACGCTGAAAAAGCTGCGCGAATTGGGGTACATAGACTAGGCTCTGTCTGAAAAATGCTTGCAATGCGCCTTTGGACTTCTGTAAGAGGTCTGGCAAGTGTCCCGGCCCTCTTTTGGAGCAAGGCGCATGCGAAGACACGAACTGACGGATGAACAATGGG
>Ga0315289_10001244_pt1 | contig 39880 bp, 31 predicted proteins | sample YL17G11_40_MG_FD_203452 | JGI IMG/M metagenome (GOLD analysis project Ga0315289, IMG submission 203452) | Sediment microbial communities from Yellowstone Lake, YNP, Wyoming, USA - YL17G11_40 | ecosystem: Environmental > Aquatic > Freshwater > Lake > Sediment | place: USA: Wyoming | collected... | reverse complement strand
ACGCAAAGGCCCGCCAGAGCCGGCCCGAAGCCGCCTTCGAGGCGCTCCTGGGCCTGATCGCATCCGGCGGGGAGGACGGGATTCCAGCCTCCCGTCTCTCTAACCTATTGCCGACCAAAGGGATACGCCTTAGGGCTTTGCGCCGGCCGGAGGTACGTTTCACTCACGATGATTCCAGATTACCCAATCTGCCTCCTGGTAATCAACAATCCGCCCCCACTTCGCACAGTTCTTTCACAAGCCACGCCCGTCCGACACGCCAGCGGCGCCGGAGTCGAGAAGAGCCGCGTCGTTCAGACGCAGATCATTCCTGTTTCGCAGGCTGGACTTCTTCTTCGACTTCTTCGACAATCACCACCGTTGAGCGCAGCATGAGCACAACGGCGCAGTTGTCAAGGTCCAGCTTCTTGGCCTTTTCTTCGCCTGCACAGATCTACCACCGTCTCCCCACTGCGCAGGCCGTCCATGATGATGCGGATCTTGTTCTCGGCCGAAACCCTTCAGAATTGGGGGTGATTCTGCCCTTCTGGGGCCGGAGCCAAAAGGGCAAAACTTGCTGCCGCCGGCCTTCCCTCCCCTCCTGGGAAGGCCCGAAGGGAACAGATGGTACTGTGCCAATGCCACTTGTCTCATAATCGCTGAGGGTGAACAGTGCGAGGTCTCCGCCGCCTGGAAGACACGCCCGCGCAACCGGAAGCAGGTTGATTGTCACCCTCATGCGCCCTCCTGGGATTCTGCCTGTGCATATTGCTGACCTGAGTCGTCCTGGCGGACTTCTTCGCGTGGAAATCCTGCATACTGCTTCGGGGAAAAATCCGATTTTCCCCCAAGAAAATGGGGAGCTATTGCGTCTAATATAGTGGAGGAACTGGGATGGATCTTTCGGGGGGAGGCCGACCCTGGTGGATGCGGATGCCGAGCGCCGTCTGGTGAAATGCTGCCAGACAGGTGATAGGAACGCCTTGGAATCGCTTCTCGAGGCCCATCGTGACAGGGCCTACCGGCTTGCGTATCGACTCACAGGGTCACATGCCGACACCGACGACGTTCTGCAAGAGGCATGGCTGCGGGTTTTTAGGGGAATGCGCAGGTTCGATGCTCGCGCACGGTTTGGAACCTGGTTGTGCAGAATCGTGCTGCGCGCATCGGTAGATCACCAGAGGCTGAGAATCCGCCGAATGGACGCCAGGAGTCTGACGGGCATTGAAGAGACTCAGGCCGCCCCGGCAGCCGGCGACCCTTCTGAAATGGCTGCGGCTGCCGAGCTGAATGACGCGCTGCACGAGGCGATGCAGGCCCTGCCGGTCGCACAGCGCTCGGCTCTGGTGTTGGTTGCGCTTGAAGGGATGTCTTACGCGGAGGCGGCGGAGGTTCAGCAGTGCCGACAGGGCACGCTGGCCTGGCGCGTGGCCGAGGCCAGGAGACGGCTGGCAGAGAAGTTGGCGCCTCACCTGGATGCTGCAGGAGGGTCTGATCATGCGATGTGAAAACGCCCGAACACATATCTCCCGAGAGGTTGACGGCGAACTGCCCAGTAAGCAAAGAGATGCTGTGCGCCAGCATGTCGAGGGATGCGCTGATTGCGCCCGTTTCGCCCGGCGGTGCCTGGAAATGCAGCGTCTTGTCAAGGAACCTCTTGCGGAGATTCCTGATCGCTCGTACTGGGATGGTCTGTTGGCGCGTGTGGAGAGGGCCATGGAACAGGGCGCGGGCCGAAGCGCCGTTCGCGCCCGAACGTTGCAGGTCCTTGCATACGCGGCGGCAGCGGCGTGCCTTGTCCTTCTGGCAGCCGTAGCCTTGCAGCGAACCAGCAGCGTTGGCCTTCGTGCTGAACTAGTGCGCCTGAAGGCCGGCGGCACTGCGTCACCGGCTGGCGATTACGACCTTCGCCAGATGGCACGTTTTGTCGAGGGCCCGGCACAGAGCGCCCTGGCAGAGCAGGCGCAGGCATTCCGCATCCTGGACGATTACCTTCAGGGCGGCCTGCGTTGGGTGGTCCAGGACGGAAGCCAGACGGAGCTTGGGATGTCGGGGGACTTCTCGGCGACTGGCGGAGCGTCTCCCGGCAAGCCCGTGCTGGTCGAGATACAGCTCGTGCGGGCTGGAGGTGCTGGCGATACGCACGTGGTTTCGGCTCCCACGCTCATGATTGTGCCGGGCGAAGAGGCGAACTTCCGCCTGGCCGCCAGCAATGGCATTGGCCCCAAGCGATTTCGCTATCGCTGCGCAGCATCTGAGTCGCCTGCGGGAGAGGCACACGTCGTGGTCGCGCTCGAGCTGATTCCGGAAGGAAGCGAAGAGCCCATTAGACTTTCAGCGGCGCTGGCGTTGGACAGTGTGGATCGGGTCCCCGCTGCATATAGCCGAGTGGGCGACGTGAGCTATCTGCTCCTGCTCTCGATCCGTCGGTCCGATGAAGGTTCCCGGGTGGAGACGAGTCTATGATGCGTCTACTTGCAGCCAGCCTTATCACTCTGGGCGCGATAGCCGGCGTAGCGGGAGCAGCTCAGGTGGAGGTTGAGAACCTGCAGCCTCGCTACTGGGGAGGCAACACAGTGCGCCCGGTGATTCGTGTGACAGACGAGGGGGAGGGGCGGCCGCTCCACGTGACGTGGACGGTGGTCTTTGCTGACCACGTCGTTGAGGGTGAGGTGCGAGGAATAACGGGACCAGGGGCGCAAGAGGTGTCGATCGACCTCCCCACAGTGCGCGCGCGCATCCGGGCAACGCTCAAGGTCCAATTGCTCCGCGACAAGGATTTGCTGGCGAGAGCAGAGTGTCCACTGGAGCTGTTCCCGGTCGGCACGCTCACCGATCTCAAGGACACCTTTGGGAACCGCTCCGTCGGGATCGTCGCCAGCCAGGAAGTGGCGCAAGCCCTGAGCGAGGCCGTTCCGATCAACTGGGAAGCTCTCGGGTCAGCCGCTGCGGTGAGGCGCTTCAAGGGGAGGTTTGTCCTTGTGGTTGCCGAACGGCCATTTGATCGGCGTTCAGACCTGGCATCCGCTCTTCTGAGCCGCGTCGAGGACGGAATGAACCTTGCATGCGTCGGCGGGATCACCGCGCTCACTGGCGATGCCCGTCAGGGGCCGGAGCCGCGTCCGGATAGCGGGAAAGAAGCGCGGGTGCTCGCGCCGGGGCACGGCCTGCTTGCCAATCTCAGGCCAGGGGATCTGGCCAGGTGGGGACGCGACGGCGAGGTTGTGCAAGCGCTGCCTGGCTTGCCGGCAGGAGGGAACTACATCACTGTGCTGGACCTGCCGTCAGATGAGGCGCCGCGTCCGCTGGCGCTCGAAGTGCGCCAGGGCAGCGGTCGGATCCTCTATTGCGGCCTGCCGGTGCTGGAGAAGCTCCGGGAGGAACCTGTCGCTGAAGTCGTTGTTGCAAACATACTTCGATGGGGGCCCGAGGGGGCCTTCCCGTTCCAAAATCCATGCGGATACTTCGAGGAAGGGTCGGGGCTCGAAGATGCGCTGGAAAAATTGGGCGTGAAGTTCCGATCCTCCGGCGGCGAGGATGCCGACATTGTCCTGGGGGATGAGAGTCTGCTGGACCCTAAGCGCGGCACGCCCATGTTAGACCTGTTGGAGACAGGGGGCACGGCCGTGCTCTTTCATCTGTCCGCTGAGGGGTTGGAGTCCCTGAACGAGCTCCTTCGCTCGCGATGGGAGCGGGACGTGAGGGGTGAACCTCCTCGCCTCGCGCTTGAGGAGTCCGATCAGTCGGGGATAGAGGGGCTCGAGGAATTGGGCAGCCACCCGCTCTTGGCTGGCGTGCGCCCGGAGGACGTGCGCTCGCTCGGCCAGTGGGCGGAAGGTGAGAAGGTGCTGGCTGTCCGTGCGATCGGGGACGAAGCCCACTTCAGGTACTTGATTGGTAAAGGAATAATTGCTAAACTGGAACGCGATGGGGTTCGCATTGTCTTCTGGCAGGCACCCCTGAATGAGAAGGACGTGGCCGCGCAGAAGCGGGTCCTCTCATCAGTTCTGACCAATCTGGGCGTCAGGTTGGAACCGCCTGGCTAGACAAGCGAGAGGAGGATGGCAATGTGTAGCAGAGTATGGATGTGTGTGTTGATGGGGGCGTTGGCGCTGGCAATGTGCGTATCGCCCGTTGCCTCAGGAGCTCAGGACAAGCCCCCGAGGGGAGTCACCGTTACGGTCTCCGACCTCGGGACAAAGGACAAGGGTACGGCTGACCTCAGTGAGAAGATCGGGGAGTCGCCCGTAGCCTCAGGAGCTCAGGACGAGATCCAGAAGGGACTCACCGTTGCGGTCTTCGACTTCGAGACAAAGGACAAGGCAGTAGGGGACCTTGGTGAGAAGATCGGCGATCTGCTCACGGTGTTTCTCTCGGGCAAAGAGGGTCTGCAACTCGTCGAGCGCAACCAGATCCGCAAGATGATCGAGGAGATGGAGCTGGGTGCCTCAGGAATCGTCGCCCCCGAGCAGGCCACGCGCATCGGCGGGATGCTCGGAGCGCAAGTGTTGATAACGGGACGCGCCTTCGTCGTTAACGAGAAGCTCTACATCACTGGACGGGCTATTAGCGTGGAGACGAGCCGACTGAATGCCCAACTGGCCAAGGGTGAACTTGACGCCGATCTTGACGTGGTCGTCCAGGAGCTGGCGGACAAGATCGCCGGATGGCTCACCGAAAACGCGGACAAGATGGTCGCGGAGATTGCGACGCCAGAAGACCAGGTGGCCGTGCTCAAGGAGGCGCTCGCTGGGAAAGAGCTGCCTGTGGTTGCGGCTGTAGTCACCGAAAGGCATGTGGGGCAGGCCACGATTGACCCCGCGGCCGAGACCGAGGTGGTCTATCTGATGAGAAAGGTGGGCATCCCAGTTATCAGCGACAAGAGGCTGAAGCTCGCCGATTGGGCGAAGGAGTTCTTCGAGGATGCAAATGTCAAGCTGCCCTCTGCCGCTCAGAAGGCGGACGTGGTCGTCGTCGGGGAGGGGTTCAGCGAGTTCGCCGGACGCACGGGCAACCTGATAAGCGTGAAGGCGAGGGTTGAATTGAGGGTCGTTGACACTAAGACCGGCAAGATTCTCGGCGTCAACCGCAAAACCGTCACACAGGTTGATCTTGCCGAGCAGATTGCCGGCAAGACCGCCCTCCAGAAGGCCGCCGGCCAGGCGGTGGTCGAAATGCTGCCGGAGGCGGTGAAGGGGTGGAACGAACTCCGTAAGCAGGAGGCTAAACAGGCGGCGAAACAAGAAGAGTAGCCTATGACGTTGCTCCACCCCTTGTGCATCGATCCCTCTTGGCGGGACTAAAGGGCGGCGAAGGGGGGAAAGGAGTCGTGGGGGTAACGACCGTGCTGATTCCTGCGGAAGGCGCTTATTGGAGCGCGGTTCGCCTGGGGTGTTCGGGATGGGCCAAATGCGATTGACCAGCGGAATGCGGCGGCCTGCCTCGCCAATGTGCCCACGAGCAATCAGACTCGTCTGCATGCTCCCGCTTGTGCTCTCGGTGCTATTCGGAGCCCTTGCGAGGGCTGAGCCTGTCCGCATGTCTGCTGCCGTCTACGGCGAGGACGGGTTGGATAAGGCGCTGAGCGACCTGCTGTTGGTCGAATTGTCACAGCAGGGGGGCATCGAGCTCGTCGAACGGCAGCAACTTGAGCTCATCCTGGACGAGCAGGCGCTAGTTTTGCTTAGTGAGGACGCGGCGCAGCAGGTCCGACTGGGGCGTCTCCTGAGCGTTGATGTGTTCGTGTGGGTCAAGCTTGTTGGCGGGAGGGCTCGCATGGAAGTCGTGGAGGCGGCCACCGGCCGGGGTTTGGTGGTCCAGGAGTTCAAACTCGGCGACGAGGGGCTTGAGCCACTGCTCCCCACGATAGCTGCTGAGGCGGTGAAAGCAGCATCGAAAGGAGCTTCTCCGCTGGATCTGGACAGGCCTACGCTGGCGCTCGCGAAGCCTCTCCTCGATGCCAAGGACGGCAACCAGGAAAGACTCGTCGAGGCTGCCGTGCTGGCCGTGGCGGATCACCTTCAAGCAGAAGGCGTGAGCATGCTGCACCGGGAGTTCGTCGACCAGATCGTTGCAGAGAAGTGGATGGTTGAGAAGGGCTTCACGATCCCGACCGGTGATGAACTGCCGATGCTCGGAGCTAGGTTCCTCCTGGCCACTCGGCTGTCGGGGGAGGACCTTCAGCTGGCCCTGATAGAGACTGCAACCGGCCGACGCGTTGGACGTCGATCTTTGCCGCTCGCCGAGGCAGAGACCAGCGCCGGTGCCCTGGCTACCGCTCGGTGGGTCCGAGAGTGCGTCGAACCTGGCGCTGTAGCTCAACGCCCCCATGCGCGGCCAGTCCTTGCCCCTGCTGCCGACCTGCCCCTCCAGCCCGAGACGCTGACGTTGTTCTATCGCGGCCTGCTGATGCACAACGAAGGGCGATACCTCGACGCGGTCCATAGCTTCCGCGAATCCCTTCGGCAGGACCTCCGCTTCTTCGAGCCGCTGGTGTGGATAAGAAGCAGTCTGGAGGCTTCTGGTTTCGACGAAGTGGCCGAGGTGTTTGCGACATACATCGAGACCGGCCGTGGAGACTATTCGGTCGGCGTACACAATCCGCGTGCATGGAATGCCGCGCCTGGAGTGGCACTGGTCGGCCTTACGTTGAAACCGGGCGCGCCCGCCTCATTGCGCGTTCCGCTCACAATGCTGCTCATAGACAGTATCCATCAGGCAACCGGTATGCCGGTGTTCCTGACGGAGGACATGGCGGCCCTGCGCGATGAGTACGATGTGCTCGTCGGACTCGAGCACGTTGCGGGCACGACGTGGCAGGAGGCGCCGCCGATGTTGTTCACTGACACGCTCACTGCCCATGTCGAAGGTGAGGACGGGCGCCTGCGGCTGAGACTATGCCGCACGCAGATGCTCGATCCGTCGCGCATATCGAGCCTCTCCGTCAGCCTGGACGAAGGGAAGTGGAAGGAGCAACTCGCCTCTGCGCTGACCAAGCTCTTTGACAAAGATGCGGCCGACCTGCCGCCGTGGCAGCCGCCTCCGCTAATTGTCGCGGAAACGGAGGCCGAACTGAGCCAGCAACTCGCGCAGGTCTGGGCCCAGAACCCGGTGCCTTTCCTGAAACTGCTCGCTCTGAACCCTGAGCGCTTTGAGTATCTGGGCGGCTCAGACTGGTTCACGAATATGGTCATGCCTGGCATCCATCGCTGGTTGCTGCGCAAGCTTCCCGCCGACAGCCCGGCTAGGCCGATGGTCGATTTCGTTTATGTCGTTCACCGTGTCCATATGTCGGAGGGTGACATTGATGATTATGCTGCGGCTTTCAGGACGTTGCGCGAGCGGTATCCTTCGCATCCGGTCGGGCTGGTCGCGCGGTTCAACCTGCTTCTGTGCGAGTCGAATCAGCAGAATACCGCAGAGACCGAGGCCCAGTTGGCAGCCCTGCTGGAGGAATTTCGGCCTTTCGTTCCAGACATGATCCCCGAGGATGTTTTCGACAAGTGCTGTGACACGGACCGCTTGTTTCGACGCGCGCTGGGGATGCCCGGCGGCGGCGAGGGAAAGCTCGAACCGTCTTGCCTGATCTGGCCCTCAGTGGGCGAGGGCCATTCGCTGCGCTTTATTGCGGACTGCTGCTTCCCTGCAACCATCAGCTACCACGGGCAGGTCACCAACAGCCAGCACAAGGCGATGGTTGACCTGGCCTATTGTCGCTGCGTCTGGTGGCACCGGGGGGACATGCCGGTTGACGTGGTGGCATGGGTGTACGAGCGTTTTGCCGACGAGCCTGACATACTGGCCTACTTCACTGCCACCTACGCTGCTTATCTCTTCTGGAATCGACCCCTTCAGCCGGACAGCGACGACGCGCGCAGGGCGGTAAGGCTGTATCCCGTGTACGCTGGCGTAGTGGTTCAACTGCTCAACCAGGACCAGGTGCCGCTGGTTTACGGGGACGTGCTTGACCTGAGCCACCTTCATGAACAGATATGCCGTGCCGGAGCAAATGATCCCGCTTTCCAGCAGGCCCGCCAGCAAGTTCGCCAGGCGGTAACGGACGCGATCGAGGCCGACCGCATCAAAGGCTTCTCCCCTCCCATGTTATTGTTCCTCATGGGTGAGCTCTGGCCCGAACGCGCTCCTGAGGCTCTGCCCTACCTGAAGAAATGGGCCGACCGCTCATTGGCCGGAGACCCGTTCGAAGACCAGTTCTGGCGAGCGTTCGTCAAGTGGGATTTCCGTCGCTCGGCGCGAGAGAAGGCTGAGCTTTACCTGCCGTTTTACCAGCGCATCAAGCAGCTTCACCCGCAGCCGACGCTCGACCGTAGGACAGCCTGGCTGTACTACGATTTCGCACTGGTTTTCTTCCAGGGAGGGATGTTTGATCTTTCCGGGCCGATCCTCACTGACCTGTCCGAACGGGCAGAAACAGACGTTAGCCGCCCTGACGACATGACGCTTCGGGCCAACGTCTTCTACCTGCTGGCCCTCGTCAGCCAGCGTGCCGGCCGGGTGCATGAGGCGCTGCGCATGGCTCAGCGGGCGGTCGAGGTGATCGAACAGGCGAAGCCGAACCAGTTCATGGACCTGGTGACAGGCGTCGACATCGGCGGTGGCTGGCAAGGAAGGGGCGACAAGGACTACCTGAACTCACTCGTAACCGACTTGATCGCCAGGCTCCGTCAGGATCCCAAGGCTCCATTTAGAAGCCCGTTCGAACAGTTTGGGATTCGCTGAGATGAATTTGAGGCAAACACCAAGATGGTCCTGCCTCGTGTTGGTTGCCCTGGCGGCGCCGAGTGGCTTGATAAGGCGGCCTTCTGCATGCTCGCGGACAAAGGAGGAATTGGCTGACATGAAGGTAAGGAGAACAGCAAAATGGTCCTGCCTCGTGTTGGTTGCTCTGGCGGCGCTTGTGATGGACGACGCCCGCGCGGCTGCGGCGAAGAGTGACGCGGACAGCGGTGACGACAACATCACGATTGCGGCGCTGCCCTTTACCGATTCCTCTCCGGAGGCGAAATACGCGCCTCTTGCAGAGGCGATGGGCGACATGTTGGTGTCCTTCCTCTCAGAGGCTGAGGGCGTCGTCTTTGTAGAGCGAGTCGCCCTGGACAAGGTGCTCAAGGAGCAGGAGCTCTCGCTGTCGGGGCTGGTGGAGGACAAGACCAAGGCGAAGGTCGGCCACCTGCTTGGGGCGAAGTACATCCTGACGGGGGGCGTCACGGTGTTCGAGGAGAAGCTGCGCATCAACGCGCACCTGTTCGAGGTGGAGACCACGCGCGTGGCCCGCTCGGAGGAAGCCGAGGGGAAGATCGAGGACCTCCTCAAGCCCGTCAGCGAACTCGCGGGGAAACTGGGCAAGGACCTGGACCTGAAGCTGCCCGAGCTGAAGGAATCCGAGATAGACAAGTCGCCCGAGGCCAATCTCTGCTTCATGCGCGGCCTGGGATACTACTATGGGAACATGCCCGATCATGCCATCGCTGAGTTCATGAAAGCGCTCGCCCTCAAGCCGGATCACGCGCGAGCGCGGTACTGGAACGGCGTCTGCTACTTCGATGACAAGGAGTATGAGCACGCGAAGATAGAGTTCGACCGCTTCCTCAAAGAGTTCCCCGAGCACGAATTCGCACCAAGGGTCAAGGAGATGCTTGAGGTATGCGCCACGGAGATTCAGAAGCGCCAGTCCTCGGAAAAAGGCGAATAGCCCTCTGGCTGGTGTTCGGTTTGGCGGTGGCGCTCCTCCACGCCGGCTCGCCCTGTGCCCAGGAAACTCCGCCTGCCGGGCCCACCACGCTTGCCGTTGTGAACTTCGTCAACCGCAATCCCGGCGACGGCTGGGACTGGCTGGGGACAGGCCTGGCCGACATGCTCATCACGGACCTTTCGAAATCAGCGTCCCTGAGCGTCGTCGAGCGCGAGCGGATGGCGTGGATGTTGAAGGAAATGGAGACGGCACGACGCGGGATCGTTGACCCGGCCGCGGCCCAGAACATCGGCCACATCTGCAAGGTGGACTGGGCCCTCTTCGGGAGCTTTGCGAGGGAAGGCGATCAGATAAGCATCGAGGCCCATATCGTTGAAGTGGAAACGGGCGCGCTCCTTCGCGTCGAGTGGGTGCAAGGGAAGGTCGAAGACTTCTTTGCGCTCGAAAAGGAGTTGGTCCAGGGCATACTGAGCCGCCTGGGCGTGCCGCTGTCGGAGGAAGAACGTGAAAGCCTGAAGCATTTGGCAACCGATTCCCTCGACGCCCTGACACACTACAGCCTCGGGCTCGAGGCCTACGAAAGCGGCGAGTATGAACAGGCGATAGCCGAGTACCGGCTCGCGGTCAGGAAGGACCCTGTGTACCATCAGGCGCGAGTGCATCTAGGAGACATGTACTTCAGATGCGGCGAGCCGGAACACGCCGTTGTCGAGTATCGCGAAGTGCTGCGGAAGGACACGGAAGGCCGGTTGAGCGAGGACGCCTATTTTCACATGGGAAGGGTCCTCGATCGCGGGCTGGGGAGATACCGGGAGGCAATAGGGTGCTACCAGAGAATACTCGAGAAGCACAGCGAGTATAAGTATGACCAGGCAGATGTGGAAACCCAGATGATCCTTCGCAGCAAGGCCTGGCAAGAATCCCGCAGGGAGGACGAGGCCGTGCGGGAAAGAGCAAGAACCACGCTGGATGCGATATCCGCTCACCGCCAGGAGATGGAGAATAAGACCAGAGTGTCCAATCCGGCAATAGAGCAAATGGTTCGGTGCTACGAAGAGATGGGCGATAGGCTTAACGCAGCCAAGTACGCCATTATGCTGCGCAACTTCAATCGCCTGCATGACTTGAACGGCATTGGTGATGCAGTCACCGACGAGCTCTATCAATTCACCCTGAGGGAGAACCTCGATGACCAGGTGCCCATGCCCGCCGGAATGATCCGCGTGCCGGAGGGGGGCCTGACTATAGAAAGCGACAACCTCAGTGAAGCGGAAAGACTCGCTCTTTCCGGAAGACCTGATCCTGATAGCCCGTGGTACGTGGCACCTCATGGTATGGAACTTCGCGTCGTTCAGGTTACGCTCAAGACCCCTCCGGATGACGATCCAGTACCTCACTGCAGCTTTCTCTTTGTAGAGTATGATCCACGCGACCACAAGTGGGTGTGGATGCCCGAATACCCGCTGCCCACCACAGACTGGACGACATCTACAAATGAGCCGGTGGGTGTCAGAGGCGTGAGGTTCTCGATCCACGCAAAGCACTGGCGCGTGCAGCTTATTCCAGGACCGTACCGCTACGAGGAGGCAAAGGCGCGTGTCAACCGAAGCTGGTTCCAATTCCTGGCCGTCCCGGAGTCTCTCAAGGCGGCCTACATAGATGGCAGCCCGACGCGGGTAGTGGGGAACTGTATTGGCGGCGGGTACTGGTTTCCCTCCGGCGAGTACAACGCTCGCCTGGTCTGGTCTGACGGGACTGAGAGACGTATTCCCTTCGCTCTGCGGCCGGGAGAAAGAAAAGACCTGGACGCGGTGAAGGACGATCCTTTTGTGAGGTCCGCCTTGCCCATTGCGCCAATGGGAAGGAACCCCTGGTTGTTGTTCGATCGCGACGAGAAGCTGTGGCTGTATTGGGATCAGACTGATTCTGCCCGCGAGTCGGACATCTATTTCTCGCTGTCGGACGATGGTGGCCGTACCTGGAGCGAGCCACGCCTCTCGCCGGTGTCCGGCTTGGGCCTGGAATGGCGCCCTGTTCTGCAACAGGACAGGTATGGAACGTATTGGCTCCTGTGGTTATCGAGTCGGGATATGAGCGACCCGACCGCGCTCTGGATGAGCTGCTCAGCGGACGGCTGCCGATGGAGGCATCCGTGGAAGGTCACACTCCCCCAGGAACAGGGGCTTAGAGAGAATTTCACGTTCGCCATCAGCGTGCGAAACGATTTCTACATTGCCTTCGGGGGACAACTGTGGCATTCCCTCGACGGGAGGACGTGGAGCGAACCGGTCTCTCTGACGGCCAGGATTCCGGGCTTCCCTGAAGGACGATGCTGCCTGAACGCGAGCGCTGGCGGACTGACGTTGGTTGGCACCAGGGGCAATGATGCCGTTCTGACCACTTCGCGCGACGGCGAGACATGGAGCAAACCCACGTCCGTTCCTGGTCCGGCCAGCCAAGTTGTTCTGGCAAAAGACGCAGACGGAAACTCTGTGCTGCTAAGCTACACGGGGTCGGGGCTGACTTGCCGGCTCAGACGCAGCGGCAGCGAATTCGGCGGCCTGGTTCCCATAGCGACCGAGCGCTCAAAGCCGTTCGATCCGACGGTTGCGTGTTCCGGCTCGGGACGCTGGGCCGTGGCATATGGAACCAAGGACCGAATCATTGTCGCCACGGCCACAAACCCTTTTGGGGAGCGGAAACGGCTGTCTTCCGCCGGCGCGTCGTCCGGACAGCAACAGCCAGGGCTCCATGAACAAGGTCTCGGTGCCGACAATGCGCGCCGTCGGATGACAATCGAGGGCGTCGAACGGGTCTCCAATATGAACACCGGCGCTGCGACCGACCGGCCCAGTGAGGATGGAGTGATAATAGCCCCCGGGGATTGTCTGGAGATAGCGGTCGAGCTCTACGGCAGCAAACATGATCGCGTCTGGTACTATGTTTGGACTGGCGCCGAAGAGCCGTCGGTCACCTTCTCGGAGGGTGCAGGGCTGCAGATTAAAGGTGCTCGCGGTCTGATCACCAACCTGACAACTGGTGGGTCCACGCACGATCAGGCGACCCAAAGCATCAGTGTTGCACCAGGGGACCGTCTTGCGGTGACCCTTGGCGACGGCAGCAGCAGCGAGGTTGTATGGAAAGGTGGCCGTTTTTGGCCGCCTCCATTGTGGGAGCTTGATCGCACATACCAAAAACTATCCGTGGTCCAGGAGCTATTGCTGGGGGAGGGCCCCACGGCAAGGGTTGTCAGCGTGCGCGGTTACTGGGGCCCGGCTTCGAGGTCGGAATACCCGAGTTCGTGGAGCAGGTACAACAGCCTTGTCTCACTGGATCTGGGAAATTCTGACGTCGGCGATGGGGAACTTTCTGCGTTCGCCGTGCTGGGGAATCTGAGGCACCTGAACGTGAGCTACAGTGGTGTTTCAGATCTATCACCACTCTCCGCTCTGCATGAACTCAGGGTTTTGGACCTCGACTATTGCAGGCTGGTAGCGGACCTTTCGCCTCTTTCAGGGCTTGAAAGCCTCCGCGAGCTCGACCTATTCGGCTGCAAGGGCGTCACAGACCTCTCGCCCCTGTCTGCCCTGCCGAACCTTGAGCGGTTGAGAGTAGAAGTAAAGGATGCAGACGGGCTTGCGGCGGTCTCGCGGATCAAGTCCCTCACCCATCTCGATCTGACCTGCACAGGTGATATCGCCGACCTGTCGCCTCTGTCGAACCTCAGCAACCTCAAGTCACTCCATCTGACTGATTTCGACGGCGTTACGGACCTCGCACCTCTTTCAGACCTGGAGGGCCTCGCGTCGCTGCACCTCATCGACTGTGATAAGATCGCCAACCTGAGCCCTCTCTCCGACCTCGGGAGTCTTCGCTCCCTCCACTTGTGGCGCTCCAGTGTGAGCAACTTGTCGCCGCTTGCCGGCCTTACAGGTCTCACCCACCTTGACTTGTGGTACTGTGAGGGCATTACAGACCTTTCTCCGCTGTCGAACCACGAGAACCTGACTTCGTTGGTTGTGAGCCAGTGCGACAACGTACATGAGCTCAAGCAGATGAGCAAGCTGCGAGGTCTGAGCGAGTTGGTGATTGGGCCCGGTTGCATGATTAGTGCGGACGAGATCAAGGCTTTCCTGAAGATGAATCCGGCTTGTGAGCTCTCATACTAGTGGCGCTGTGGGGCAGAGGCGGGGAGGATCTTGGCCGAGCACGAGTACGCGCTCAGGGTGAAGGAGATGCTTGAGGTATGCGCCACGGAGATTCAGAAGCGCCAGTCCTCGTTGTGCGCCTACTCATTGCAGTTCCAGGATGCGCTTTGTTCTTCTGGATCGGGTATCGATATGCGGCGTTGAAAACGGTTCGCGCGTCAGCTGACGGCCTCCAGGTAACGGGGCTGTTTGCGAGCCGCTTCGAGGTGCCTTACCGGCGGATTGCCACAATCAGGCAGAGCTTCTTCCACAGGACTCCCGCTGGTCCCATGATAACGGTCTCTTACAGCAAAGCCTCGGGCAACACAGGGAAGTTCAGGTTTGTCTCAAGGTTTGTACCGCTCTTGGCCCGGCCTAGCAAGGTGCATCCCGACGTCGCGTGGCTCAGAGAGACTGTGGAAAGAGCTAGAGAGGAAGGCGCTCTCGGCGGGCCGTGGGTGAGAGGCGGGTGTGCCGTAACCCCTTGCGAATACTGACCAGAAACGACGAACCCCAAGAGGCGGCCTCTCGGGGTTGTGGCACCGTTGGCAAGGCAGCGGGCATCCCATGAAGAACACGGTGGTCGTGATGCCGGATCCGTCATGGATCGAGAAGCGTTGGATATCGAAGATGAGACCTGTCATATGGCTGCCTGCGTCGGGCGCCGCCCGGAGATTCCCTGCCATCGATGGATGGTTCGCGACAGGATCTCCGCCTGGACGCCTGCTGGCAATTCCGTAAATCGCGCTGAATAGCCGGAAACCCTGACGATCAGCGAGTGATGGGATTCAGGGTGCCGCATGGCGTCGAGCAGCGTGTCCTTGTCGGTCACCGTGATCTGCAATTGCATGCCACCGAGTTGGAAAAATGTCCTGATCAGTGCGGCAACGGCGCCCCGTTGCTCCTTGGCCAGGAGTTCCGGGCCGATACTGAGGTTCACCACTGGGGACCCCGTGCATTTCCATAGCGGCATTTTGGCTACCGATTTCAGCATGGCTGTCGGCCCCTTCAGGTCTGTACCCTGCATCGCCCCCATCGAATTGGCCAAGGGCGTCCCCGCCAGGCGACCGTCAGGGGTCGCACCCGTCGTTCTCCCCAACCCGACGTGCTCGGCGCCACCGGAAGCGCAGAAAGCATAGTAGCCATCCCCATTCCATAAGCGCTGACGCAGAACGTATGCGAAAGCGTGCTCGCCGACATCCGCGGCGATCGCATCCACCCCGGCGTCGTCATTGCCGAACTTCGGCAGTCGCAGGCACAGGTTGCGCAGCACCTCGTAGCCATGGAAGTCCAGGCTGAGCGCGTGTACCAGTGTGGCCAGGGACACCCGCTTTTCCTCGTAGACCAGTCGGCGTATGGCGAACAGCGAATTGACGACATTGGGCAGGCCATACATGTCGATCATGCCATAATCGTACTCCGATCCACCCGCGCTGTTGCTCACGCCCGATTCGATGCTGCCCGAAATGAAGATCGACCTGATCAAGGCCGGCTGGTATTTGGCTATGATCCGCTGGACCTGATTCCGTTGCCGCACGAAAACGTCGATCAGGTACTCGACCTGTTTGCGGTAGGCGCCGAGGAACGAGGCGAACGTCGACAAGTCCTGCAGCGGCCCGGTTTCAATGCCGAATCGTGGCCCATCTGGAGACACGCGCCCATTGTAGAAGACCGCCTCCAGCGCCTTGGTCAGATTGAAGAACGCATCGCGGGCCGCGCTTTTGCCGGCGATGTGCGTCTCCGTGCATCCCCCCAGGACGAACTCGGCCGCATCTTCAGCCTTCACTCCGATCTGCCGCAACGCGTGCTGGTAGAGGTCATCATTGTAGAATGCAGGCTGCCCGACTCCCTGCGCGAGCAGGGCGAGTGCCGAATCAAGCAGCGCCGGCGGCGAACCGCGTGCCAGCCGCAATGACACGCTTGGCTTCGTCCGCTTGACCCTGCCTCGCGCCTTGAGGATCAGATGGGTGAGCGCGTTGGAAACGTCCCGCCCATCCGCATCCGCCCCGCCGACGACAACCTGCCAATGCCCGTGCGAATCCCAGAGGTCGAAGGCTTCAGCCAGGAGGGTTTCCGCCTCCTCCGTGGTCAAAGACCCATTGGCGATATCGCGTACATAGAAAGGGTGCAGGTATTGGTCCAACCGTCCCACATTGTCATAACCGTCAACCGCATTCATGAAGTGCACAAAGAGCAAGGCTTCGAAGAAATCGCGAGGTGGTCCTGCCAGGAGTTGCCGGAGGCCTTTGGCCAATCGATGCAGCTGAGGATTTCCCTCTGCCGTGATCGTCGATGCCAGTTCCGCGGCGGTACTGGCGTACCGCTGTGCCGCCGCCTCGATCCCCGCCATGACCACCGTCAGCGCCTGGAAGAATTCCACCTCTTGCTCGGCGTGTGCCTGTTGCGCCTTCAGCAGAGCCTGGTGGATCCGGCCATGGTACCAGGTCAATCCGGATTGAACGATCGTGGCATAGTCCAAGGTCGCATGTCCCTGCCATGGATTAAACAGATGTTGAAACGTGCTGAAGGCGTTGACGGCAAAAATCTCCTTCCCCTCGGCGTCCAAGGCTTCGGGCAGGAGCTGGTTGAAATCATAAGCCCGCCAATATTCCCGCACCTCGGGCGTGTCAGGCAGCTCTACCATCCCGTTGAAGCCGACATTTTTGACCAGTCGTCCAACCGGTGCCAGGCAACGATCGGGGTCGATGGATACCGGGGTATGTGTCAACTCCTCCCACAACCCTGCTGCATATTTCAGCATGGGACTGGGCGATGGACAAGCGCAGTGTCCGGCCAAGAAAGGTAATCCCATTTCCCGGAAGCGGTCTGCAGGTTCCATGGCAAGGTCCCTTCGCTGGGAATGACTGCCGGCGATTCCCCGGCTGGGCCGATTGTAACTTCGCATTGCAGGCGGTGCAAGCGTTTGGCAAGACGGCTGCGCAGCGTGCCCTTGTCTCGTGAAAACGACTTGCGTTGACCGTCCAGAAAAAGCACCTCGGCGTTTCACGTGCCTGTCGCAGAGCTGGACACGCATGCCTTCCCCAATCCGGTCTGAGCAGCTCGCTTCTTTCTGGAGTTGCGGGGCCTGGCGCTTTGGCGCCTGCGCATCGTAACGTGGCTTGACGGAGGGACTTGGAAACGCGTGCGCTCCGGAGAAAGGCAGGGGGGGCCGAGGCGAACTTTTTGCAGCTCTGAGCGTCTAATGTAGCGGTAGTGGGAGCACTCGTCCCGGCAGGGAAGGCAAACAGGTAGGAGGGTCCTGAGGATGCGACAGGTGAGGATATCGGTCCTGGTGGCGGGGTTGTGGGCATTGCTGTTGGTTTGCGCGCAGGCGGGCTCCGAGCAGCAGCCCGCCCAGGGTGAGCAAGCCGCTGGTGCGATGGAGCAGGACGTGACGCAGGGGGCGCTGCGCGTGGAGAAGGACGGGGCCGTCGTGGAATGCCCTCTGAAGCACACGGACGTGCAGGCCACCGTCAGCGGCTTCGTCGCACGCGTGAAGGTCACCCAGACCTTCCAGAACCCCTACGATGAGAAGATCGAGGCGGTCTACGTGTTCCCCCTGCCCCACAAGGCGGCGGTGGATGACATGACGATGGTTGTGGGTGAGCGGCGCATCGTGGGACTGATCAAGCGTCGGGCCGAGGCGCGGCAGATCTACGAGCAGGCCCTGGAGCGCGGGGCGACCGCCGCGCTGCTTGAGCAGGAACGTCCCAACATCTTCACCCAGTCGGTGGGCAACATCCCGCCCGGGCAGGATGTGCTGATCGAAATCTCCTACGTGGACGTGCTCGAGTATGACATGGGCACCTACGAGTTCCACTTCCCCATGGTGGTGGGGCCGCGCTACATTCCGGGCTCGCCCACGTCCACAGTGCCGCCCGTCCCGGAGGAGCTGAAGGGCAAGGTAGGCGAGCTGGACAAGAGCAAGCTCGTCGAGGGGCCGGACCAGCCCAAGGGCACGGGCTGGGCGCCGGACACGGGTCGCGTCCCCGATGCCTCTCGCATCACCCCGCCCGTGCTCAAGCCAGGCTACCGCACCGGTCACGACATCTCCCTGGCGGTCTCGCTGGATGCGGGCGTGCCGATTCAGGACCTGAAGGTGACCAATCACGAGGCGGACCTTCAGCAGATTGGCGACAGACGGGCCACCGTGAAGCTCTCTCCCCGCGATGCGATCCCCAACAAGGACTTCGTCCTGAGGTACAAGGTTGTGGGCGAGAAGCCGGAGATGGCGGTGCTGACTCACACCGACCAGAGCGGGGGCGGCTACTTCATGCTCATGATCCAGCCCAAAGAGGACGAGCGGCTCAAACAGGCACCGCCGCGTGAGCTGGTCTTCCTGGTGGACGTCTCCGGCTCCATGAGCGGACAGCCGACCGAGAAGGTCAAGGAGACGATGGCGAAGCTCCTCAAGCTCTGCAAGCCGCAGGACACCCTCCAGGTCATCACCTTCCGCAATCAGGCGCAGAAGCTCTTCGAGGGCGCTGTTCCCGTCATACCGGAGAACATCCAGCGGGCGGTGGATTTCACGCGCGGGATCGAGGGCAGCGGCGGCACGGAGATGCTCAAGGGCATCAAGCTCGCCATAGACGAGCCTCTGGACACGGAGCGCATGCGCATCGTCATCATGCTGACCGACGGGTTCATCGGGAACGAGGCCGAGATCATCGAGGCAGTCGGCCGGGGGTGCGGCGACCGCATCCGCTTCTGGTGCATCGGCATCGGCAGCTCCCCGAACCGCTTCCTTCTTGACGGTGTGGCGCGCCAGGGCGGCGGGATGTCCAAGGTCGTGGGACTCAATGATGACCCGACCGAGACCGTGGAGGACATCATGATCCGCATCCATCGCGCCCAGCTTGCCAACATCAAGATCGATTGGGGCGGGGTGGACGTCTCGGAGACCTATCCGGCCAGGATCCCTGAGCTCTGGGCCGGTCGGCCGGTCATCCTGTTTGGACTGTACAAGGGCACGGAAAAGGAGGTGACGATCACCGTCAGCGGCGACGTGGAGGGAGAGGCTACGAGTTGGCCTCTAAGGGTCAATCTCCCTCGCAGCTCCCCGGACAACGAGGTGCTCGCGAAGGTATGGGCACGCAACAAGATCGAAGACCTGATGCAGCAGACCTACTATGCGGGCTCTCCGGAGGTGGAAGAGCTGGTGACCTCCATCGCCCTCGAATACCGCCTGATGAGCCAGTATACGAGCTTCGTGGCCGTGGACGAGAAAGACCTGGCCGAGCTGAAGGAACCCGCCCGGCCTCCGCGCCGGATGCTGGTGCCCGTCCCGCTGCCTGAAGGGGTGAGCTACGAAGGCGTCTTCGGGCCTCTGGGTGAAAAGGGTTACGAGGGCGAGGCCCACGACGAAGCGAACGTTGACCGCCTGTGGTACGCCCGCCCAAGCCCTCAGCCGGCCGTCGGTCTCCCTGCTGCTCGACCGTCCAGCACGCGTGGTGCCTTCGCACGACAACAGGTCAAGCCTCACGCGGGGGCTGAGCTGCGCCTCCAACTCTCGCCAGCGCCCGCGATGCCAACGGGCGGGGCTGCTGGTTCCCAGGTTTTCTTCAGGAACAGAATCGAGGACATGCCAGGCGGGTCCTATGTTGCTGAGGCTCTCCTCGAGCAAAGCGGCAAGATGCAGGAGCGGGTGCAGGCCTGCCTTAAAGAGGCCGAGGAACTTAAGAAAGGCGGCGAGCTGCTTTCGGCACGTGCCCGTCTGGTACTTGCCTGCATGCTTGACAGCGCCCTCATCCAGGTCGGGCAAAGCGGGGGCGAACAGGCCGCGTCGGCCCTCGAGAGCATTGAAAAGATTGACAAGGAGCTCAGGGGCGCATGGACGAAGGAGCTCCCTGGCCTTGCCAAGACGCTCGATCTGGTGGTGCGTGACAAACCGCTGCCGGAGGCCCTCGAGGCGCTGGCAAAGGCGGCAGGGGTCGAGATCACCCTGCTTTCCGGAAGCGTCGAGGATGCCTGCGCCGTTACGAGGCAGACAGAGATACGCATCAGCTACCTCGACCTGCGGCGCGCAACGGTCGCGCAGGCCCTCGACTGGACCCTCCAGCCCAACAGGATGTCCTGGTGGGTGCAGGACGGCAAGGTGATCGCCGGCAGCGTGCGCCGGGGCGCCGGCGCGTCGGCCTGGGTCTACGACGTATCCCTGCTGGCAATACCATCGGCAGAGGAGTTCAAGGAGGCGAAAGACCGTGAGACGGCGATAGAGCTTCTACGGGACTCGGCAGACGGGTTCATGGCAGCCGTGCGAGAAGCGCTTTCTTTGAAGGAGGATGCGGCGGCCTGGTATATGCCCGGAGAGCTCCTCCAGTTTGCCGACGGGGAGACCCATGCTGCGGCCGCCGGGCTCTTCGAAGGTCTGGCGGATGCCGAGGCGGATGTCCCGCGCGAGCTGCGTGCCCTGCACGAGGTGACAGCGAAGCGCGCCCAGGCCGGGCGTGATGAGAAGGCAAAGGTGCTCAGCGCGCTCCGGCGGGACCGCGTCGCGTCTGTCCTGGATTCCTACTCCTGGTCGCTCCTCGCCGCTGCTGGCGAAGGCCGGGTGGACTTGGAGGCCCTGACCGAGCTTCAGATTGCCTGGCGGCAGCCCGAAGTCAAGGAATTGTCCGACGACCCGCACGGGACGCTCGTCATGCGCTCCTGCTGGGCGATTGCGGAGTCCGCTCGCGCCCTGCCGGAGGAAGGTGAGCTGACGGATCTGGCAGGGCGGGCGCAGGAGGTTGCCGCGCACCGCGGAGAGGATGCACTTAAGACGCTGAAGGAGTCCCCCAACGACCAGACGGCCTTCTTGAGTGCGCTCTATTCGGTCCTGGCCCGGATGGATGACGAGGGCTACGTCGCCACTGCCAGGCCCGTTCTGACGCTCGTGCCGGAAGGGATGAACGCAGGTTCGCCCCAGGCCGCAATGAGGGTTGTCGCCGCCGCGCTGCTGGGTCCGGCGACGGACGTTGACGCGCAGCGGCTCACGCAGCTGCTCGCAGCGGGCGTCCAGGGAGAAGACATGGTGGTGCTCGCCGCGCTGGCCTGCCGCAGGGCCGGAGGCGAGGCGTGGGATGCTTTCAGGGCTGACGCGAAGTACCTCATGGGAAACCAGCCACTTTCGGGTGGAGCCGTGGTCCTCGTTAATCGCCTCGCCTGGGCTCGTCTTCGCGAATAGGCCCTGCAAGAAGCCGGTGCACGCGACGAGATACCCTGGAAGGCAGGCCAACCGCCTAAGCCCTGATCAGTAGGACTGCATCTTGCCCATACCCGGGTGACCGCTCGGGCTCGCATAGACGCCGCGTATCTGGTGATGAATCGCATGTGCAGACCGCCGTTCACCTCCACGGCTCAGGGGCCGCCAGCGGCGGTTTGTGTTGGATTCAGGGGAATGGGCCTGTGGAGCGGATAACAACGTGGCTTGGGGCGATGTTGAGCCACGATGGATTGGTGAGCCTCCTCTTGCACATCCCCGCCTTCCCCACGGCGTCGAGCATTTCCTCAAGGGACGTGTTGGTGTAGTAGCGGGTCATCAACTTGCTGGAGTGGCCGAGGATTTCCTGCACCCCCTGTCCACCTGCTCCAGCAATACCGATTCACAGCACGTTAATCTCATCGTCCTGGGGCGCAAGGTGGGCGTAGATCATCGTCGTGTTCACGCTCTTGTGCCCCAGCCACTGAGAGACCTTGTAGATGCCGACCCCCTTCATCACGAGGTGGGAGGCGAACGTGTGGCGCAGCGTATGGAGAGAGAAGTGGGGGATGCCGCTGGGTTTGACTATCTGCCTCTTGAATTCAAATGAGAGCTCCGAATCCCGTCTGAATTGACGTCCGCGGCCGTTCGTGAAACAAAAGCCGCGCTGCTGTCTGATCGGGAGCAGAACACCCCTGAGTTCCCGGTTCAACGGCACTGTCCGGGACTCACGATTCTTCAGCGAAAACCCCTCCTTGTTGTGAAGCGTTATGAGGCCCTGGTCGAAGTCAACCTCCTCCCACGTCAGGAATCTCAGCTCGCTGTTTCGAAACCCAGTGTAGTAGGCCGTCGCCACAAGAGGCCAGAGATCGGACTGCTGAGCAATCGCCTTCACCAGTTCCCACTCGTCGAAGGAGAGATACCGTGGCGGGTTCTCATCCGCCTTGACTTTCTTGACGTTCTTAACCACATTACCCGAAAGGTAGCCCCGGCCCACAGCAAAGGATAATAGCCCCGAGGCGGCATACATGCAGTTCCTCACGCTGCGTCGCGAAAGCGTCCTAAGCAGGTCGTTTTGGTAGTGTTCTATGTGAGCCTGGGTTATCTGTGAGGCGCGCGTTAGCCCTTTTTCCTTGAGATAGCCCACAAAACGGGTTATCCTAGGAAGGTCATGGCGGTGGTATGAGCTTGCTTTCTTGGTCAACTGGGACTGCTCCAGGTACTCGTCCCGAAGGTTGTCAAGGATAGCATCAGTCTGCTGGCCAAGTTCCTTCTTGGCGAGCTTGAACTCGAATTCTCTGAGATACTCGTCGGCCACTCGCTTCTGTTTGGTGCGGAGCGATTTGCCGTGTTTTGTGCCGTTTAGGGTCCAGTAGATGTACCAGGTGTCACCGCGCTTCTTGACGAAAGCCATCGATGAGCTCCTTGTTACCGGGGGCATGACGCGGGCTGATTGGCGTCCAATACCATCATACCACGGTAACATCTGGGTAACAAACGAAAAAGGCCCGTCTGGCGCTCTTTACGTAAGTGCTGTGTCACCGGAGGGTTAGTATGCGTGCGCCCGTAGCTCAGGCGGATAGAGCGGCGGTTTCCTAAACCGCAGGCCGCAGGTTCGAGTCCTGCCGGGCGTACCACTTTCGTCTTACTCTAAGGCAGCCAGGGCAAGCACCTTAGGACAATCTGCCGCCTCTGCCTCGTCCCGCGAAAACGCTGAAACTGGCCGTTTTTCGGCCGACTGGGTCAGTTTTGGGTCAGTCGGGATGCCAACCGGAACGACCGCATCCGCAATGTCCCGTGCTTTTTCCAGGTCGCTTTCTCCGACGCAGAGGTAGTAGTGCAGCGTCGTCTCCATCGAAGAGTGCCCGGCCAGCCTGTGCAGGACGTGCGCTGGGACCTCGCGCGCCCAGTTCGTGAGGCACGACCGCCGCAGGTCGTGGATCGTGCATGTGCGGGTGCCGGCGCGGCGGACGATCACCTTGAAGTGCCGCAGGACGTTGTTGACGATCGACTGCCCTTCGCGCCATTGCCCTGCCTGCACCTGGGCCATGACCAGCTCGTAACGCTCGCGGTCAACGAACACATACGGAACGCCGTCGGGGCGTGCCGATTTCCACTCTTGGAGAAGCTCCGCCATGCGCCGTCCCAGCGGGACGTGACGGAGCTCGTGGTCCTTGGGTTCCCACGGCACGGTCCTGCGCGGGTCGCGCTTGGGCGCGACCTGGAGCATCCTGCCTGGGAAGTCGACGTCGTCCCAGGTGAGATGACAGGCCTCGGAAAGCCGCAGCCCAGTGACATAGAGCAGGCTGAGGAACACCCGCCACTTGAGGGAATGCGCGCACTCCAGAAGGCGGCGTATCTCTTCCTCTGAGACGTAGCGTTTCGGTCGGCAGCTCACCTTCCGCCTGTGGATCCCGACGAAGGGATTGCTTCCCGCCGGCAGGTAAGCGCGGCGCTGGGCCAGGTTGAAAACGCGCTTCAGGGATGCCACCTCCTTGTTGACCGTGCTCGGGCTGACACCCGACTTGCTGCGCCGCTGGATGTATTGCTCGGCGTCGCATCGAGAGATCCGGCGGAGGAGCTTGTCGCCAAGAAGCTCCTCCAGATACCCGAGCGCACGGGTCTGCTCCCTGAGCGTGCTGTGTGACACCTGGCCCGTCATCAAGAATTCGTGCTCCTTCCTGAAGTCCACCAGTCCGATATCCGGCGGAGGATCGCCGTTCCCTTCACGGACTTCTGACTGCTTCTCCTCTGCGAACCGCTCTGCCTCCTTTCGTGTAGCGAAGCTCCTGCTGTAGCGCCCACCCTCTGAGCCGAACCAGCGGACCACCCAGCTGTGGAGCCGCTTTTTGAGCCATTCGGCCTTCGGCAACGGCTGTCCAGAGCTGTCGGTCGGGATCGGCCCATGATACTTGCGGTAGACGCCTACCTTCGTAGTCGCCATGATCTGCCTCCTGGCACCACGTGTGCCCTGGCCACCATGGACGACTGACCCAATGGATCAGTATACGCCCTGGTTCAATGCGTGGCAATCGTGTTCACGGCTCGGTCTTCACCTTGAGGAAACGGTCCAGTTCGGACCGCAGATACCAGACCCGCCGCGCGAACTTCGTAGCCTTCAGTTCTCCCCGAGAGCGCCAGTAGTTGAGCGTCCGAATAGCTGACTCAGGGCTGTGCGCGCCCGTTTCGTGCAGCCGTAGGTACTGAGCCGCCTCAATGGGGGTGAGCAGTTCGCCGAACGAGCCAAGCTGCGGAGGCCAGCCGTCGTTGGCCTCGCCGAGTTGGTTCGGCTTCTGAGAGGCAAGCGCCTCGACGCTGGTGTCACGCCTATCCACGGCTGCAGGTTCCTCTGCTCGTACAGATGAAGAGGCTTTCACTCATCCTCGCCTTCCTGTTGCTCAACCCAATCGTAGTAGCACTCCGGTCCGGAGCCGTCTTCAGACCAGTCGCCGAACTGATCGCATGATCCGCACTCTTCTTCGGCGATGAACTCATCCGTCCCGGGGCAGAGCCGCATGCTCGGAGACAAGCCCGGGCTGTAACGGCCGGCGCCTCCGCCTCCACGCGACTGACGGGCGGGAGGGCCGATGCCGTCGCGGGTGATCGAGGGGCGAGCCGCCGGGGGCGCCTCCAGTGCCACCCATGGCAGGCGTTCTGGCTCGCGCAGCGTTGGCGTCTCGTCGGACCCGAACCCTCTGGTGGCCCGTGCTGCAGTCGGCGGCTGCAGCGCAGGCTCATAGATGGGCGGCGGCGGCACTGCGGTGGCTTCGATCCTTCGTTCCAGCGCACCCAGGGTTAGGCCCGTAGCGTCCATGTAGAGGCAGTCGGGTCCGAACAGCGGCGTGGGCGGTTCGGACGATCGTTCGATCGACTGCTCCAATGCATCGAGATCGCCCAGAGGGTCAGAGAACGGGTCCGTCATGGGGTTCCCCCTCCAGAATCGACCTCACGCTCGAGAATGCTCGTCCAGTCGAAGCCATCGGCCAGCATGTCGGTCGCACTGAGCAACTGGTACTTCTGCGGGATGCTCGCCTTCCACCGCTGGCCAATGAGCAAGGCCAGTGACAGTACCTTCTTCTTGGTTGGGGCCACGAGCAGGACCATGTCGACATGTGTAAGGGAACAGAGCTCCATCAGCCTGTCGACCTCGTACTCCAGCTTGTTCTTCCAACTGATTTGAACGCAGATGGCCTTGCCGCTGGCGAAGAGCCCGTAGGCGTCGGGCTGGAGAAGGCCGGTCACGCCTGCCGGTTTGAGCCAGCGGAGGCCGGGACACGCTGCTCCCAGCCCCTGTTTGACTCTTTCGAGCAGGAATTCATGAACGACCCCCGACTTCTGCTTCCGCCGCGGGACGTTGTGCTCGTCGGCGAAGCGTTCTCCCTTGGGGGTAAGCTGGAACAGCTTCATCCCCCACCCGACGTTCCCGGCTTCAGCCACGTAGCCCTTCCGCATGCACTCGTTCCTAGCGATTCCTTCTTCCGCTCTGTTCATGTTCAGGTCTCCGCAGAGCTCATCGATGGTTTTCGGACCCCCGGCGATGCCCGTGAAGACTCGGTAGGCGTTCTTGCTCAGCCGGTGTGGGTCCCGTTCGCGCTGTTTGACCTCTTGGCGGCCTTCTACGTAACCTTCGTACCTCGGGTCCACGCGCTGCAGCTGGTCCGTCAATGAGCGCTCCATGTAGAATCCACGCTCTTCGGTGCTGAGGTTGCTGCGGTCCATGTCGAGTTCAGGTATCCAGACGCGAAGCGGCGGGAGGCCCCTGTCCCCGGCGAGACGCACGATGCACTCCCTCTTGCCCAAAGACTGGAGCGCAGCCACCTGGTTCCGGTCGCCAAGGCCCAGGAGTTCCGCTGTGGCGCGCAGCTCAGGGCCAGCCGGGCAGAAGGCCATGATGAGATGAGGAGCAACGCGCGCTGCCTTGCAGATCTCTGTTGGGATCTGTTCAGCGATCAGGCAGCTGATGCCGAGGGCGCGGGACGCCGTCAGCTGTGATTCGAACCTGGTGACTTCTTCAGCGCCCCGCCACCGGAGGATATTGCGCTGCTCGTCCAGGATGAAGAAGAGCGGATTCTGGTCGAACTTCCTTTCACTCCAGAGGCGGTGAAGGAAGATGTAGGCCAAGAACCAGTTCGTCAAGACGTCTGAGATGGCCCTTTCCAGATTCGCTCGGAAGATCAGGACGTTGTGCTCTTCGATGAGGGACTCCAGGTCTACCCCCCGCTCCACGGCGAGCACCTTCTCCCCCAGAGCCCGGCAAATGGAGTCAATCCGAGCCAGGCACCGATTGCGAAACCTCAGCTCGTCGCTGCCGCGCGGTTCTTTCCTGTCCTGGAGGGCGTCAAGAAGATCGAACATGCACGGCCAGTGCCCTGTAGTGGCCCGCGTGGCCTCAAGCTCGTCCAGAACAAGTTCCAGGTACCGACGCGAGGCCTGCCGGGCATCCATCATGTCGGTGATGATCTCTGAGAAGCACTGGTTGAAGACGGGCGGGGGAACCCGGCTCGAACCGCGCAGGAGGTTGAGAGGAAACTCGGGGAACACAAACAGCCGGGCGTTGGGCAATACCCGCAACAGACACTCGTAATCTCCGCGGGTGTCGACAATGACGACTGTATGGTCGGCGGCGACCTGTCTGACGATGTTGATGATCGCGCTGGTCTTGCCAAAGCCGGGCTCTCCCACGAAAAGACCGGAGTGGCGGGCTTCGTCTGGCCGCCAGATAAGCCCCTCTGAGGAGCCTTCAATGGTACCCAGCAACACGCCGTCGCCACCGACATCGTAGGCCCCCCGCGCAATGCGGAAAGGATCGTCATCCTGGGGGGCAATGTTGGCTTGCCTGAGGATGGCCAGCATCCTGCCACGTGCCAGCCGAGCGCTGTCATCGCTACGAGCGGCTGCCTGAAGGTAGCGCTGGACGTCAGGTCGGTCCCTGCCCAGCATGGTGGCACAGCGTTCGAGTGTCGGATCGATCACTGGATCACTCCTTTGGGCCAAAGACGCGGTCGAACCATTCCTTGCAGGCCTGGCCGATGTTCACGGCCAGGGCGGCAGCCAGCACGATGGCGAGCAGCCCACCGAAGGGCGAGCCCAGCCCCGCCTTCGCCGCCAGGAAGCCGCCGAGGGCCAGGCCTGCAAGCCCACCCAGAGTGGCGGCGACGGTGAACCGCGCGTGCCTCAGGTAAGGCCGACGGAGCGGGCCGAGCAGCAGTGCAATGATGAGAAGCAGTAGTAGCGTCTTCATCAGTAAAGCCCCCACCAGAGTTTCCACCAGTGCCTCCAACGGCAACGACTGCAATAGATCACCTGCCGTTCTTCGTCTAGCTGATAGGTTCTCCTGTGGTCGGCGCAGCAGGCTGCACCGCAGGATGCGCACGCGCCTGCACAGCCCTCGCTCGAACACATCAGCCGCCCGCAGATCCAGCAGACCCCCTTTGGCTGCACCTCGCGACTGAAGACGTGATTAGAGCTGCAAAGGGGCGCGTGGTACGCGTCGATCTGCCGGAGGTTGCCGTCGTCGTCTTCGGTCTCAATGTGTTCGTGTCGGCTCAGAGTGCCCTTGCCAGCACTGATGGGATCCAGCAACGTGACCGTGGTGACCCTCGTTCCGGGGTGCTTCTTCAGAAGGTCGAGGTAGTCGTCGGGCGGAGGGACGGTAGGCGGAGTCGAGGGGCGACCCGAACCGGCGCCCAACAGTCGTACTAGGCACCGAAGGAATCGCCCGCAGGCCGCGAAGAATCTCATGGCCCACCTCCCTCGTGCCGACTTCCACAGAATAACCTCCCCAACAGGGACGGCAGACCGATAGGTCGTAGAGACGGTGAAGAGGAGTCGGTACGCGCAACAGCGCTGTTCAGGCTCCCGGCGACCACGGGCTGCATGCGGCGCGAGTAAGCCTGTTCGGGGTCTCCTCCTTGTGCCTTCTTTTCGAGCGATCCCGTGGTGGCGGGCGCGATAGCCGGGGTCAGCATCTCAATACTTCCCTTCATTCGGAGCCTTCTCTTTCAGACATCGCCATGGCCACCAGTGTGCAGTCATCGCCGGTCGTCTCGCGCAACACGCTTCGGATATTGGACTGGAGCGCCTTCGCTACCTTTTCTTCCGAATGGCTGTCCAGCCAATCCAACACCCTCCCAAGGGCAGGCGCCACCTGACTGCTCCGCCTGTTGATAAGGGCATTCTCCAGCCCATCTGTGAAGAGCACGAAGCCATCCGGCTTGGACGTCTGCGTCTGAAACCTTGATCCACTTATGCGCAACTCTTCAGCTGCGTCCTCGTCGGTGACGAAGAATGTTTCGTTGGCGAACTCCCCCTTCATCGGGTCCGACAGGAGGCGCAGTCCACCATTACAGCGACCCACAATCGCACCGTCGCCCAAATGCGCGCTAACCCACGCGCCATCGCTCCGCACAGCGACGGCAACCACGGTGGATGCATACGCGGCTATTTCCACCTCATTCCGACCGGCCGCCCTTCTCAACCACTTGATCACGAATCCGACCAGAGAATGCCGCGCCGAGGCCGAGTCTTCCGATTGCGCCATCTCGAAATGCTGCGAGAGCCAGGCGGCTACCGCCCAGCTCACCAACCTGGCCCCCGCAGCCGAACGACTTGCGCTTCCCGCTCCGTCGCAAACACACACCGCGACGATCTGCGTACCCTCCGGCCGGCCCGTTTGGCATGCTCGCCAACTGTCCTCACAGGGGATCCCCTGCGCCTCGTGCGCGAGGCCGGCAACGCTTGCTCCCGCCCAACGCCAGAACTGTTGCCTGACCGTCAGATTTCCGCCCAACCCTTGACTCCTTCGGTATCTAGTTTGAGCTTCTCTCCCGGCCTCGACTGCGACACGCACACGACGGACTTCGAGAGCCACTCGAAGAACTGAGCGAAGTTCAGCCCCTTCAGTTTCAGCGGCTGCCGCTTCTCAGAAAACATCGCCAAAACGTCCATGTCCGCGCCGGGGCCGATTCCAATAGGGAACACGACGAGTTTTCCGCCTCGCTCCAGGTCACAGGTCCTCGGCGCGGCGCGAAGGTGTTCGTCTGAGGTCGGCTGTCCGTCTGTCATCAGCACCAGCCAAGGCTGGAAGTAGTCAATGCCGGCCTCCTTGTAGACATTCTTGCGGTCTTCGAGAATGTCCAGCGCCAGAGAAACCCCTGCCCCGAGGTTCGTTGAACTACCGCCGACCTGGACCGAGGGGGGAGACTCGACACGTTCCAGACTCTGGAAGTCCAGGACGACGTCTGCAGTTGTTGCGAACGTCACGATCGCAACCTCTGCGCTGAGCCGCGCGACCCGGTCTTCCTTCAGAGCACTGAAGAACTGCCGCACCCCTTCGTTCAGCTCCTGGATGGGCTCGCCGTCCATCGACGGAGACACATCCAGAGCAAGGGCTATTGGCACTCGGTTCGTCGGATTGGACAGCAAATCCTCCTTGTGGATCTCCATTGCACATTCCGACATAGTCCTGTCCTCCCTTCACTCAAGATCTCGGCTTTCCGGTGTTTGGACTCCCAAACTCTCCCGGAACGCCCTGATGCGGACTGAATGTAAGCCAACACGTCTCCCATGCTTTGTCCAGGCTTGTGGCTTCATCACCTCCCTCCTCAGCGTTCTCTTGCTAAGAGTACTGCCGCGCAGGATGCCATCCAACAAAGGATCATCGGCACCAGACACCACCACGGCATCCGGTTGGCGATGCAAAGGACTATGCCCATGGAACAAAGCACCGCGGCCACGACGCCCCCGATGGCCTTGGCGGTGGCGACCCCGGGTTTTCTCGGGTGCCCGCCCGCGGGCCGTCCAGCCTTCTGCATCCCGCTGGGATGCGGCGGAGAGACTTGCGAAGAAGCTATGTGTCCTGGTTGAGCCTTCCTGGGAAGCCTTGCGGGATTCGCAACGCCAATCGGCGCCGAACGTCCTGTGGCGCCAGAGGCTTGAGCGGAAGGCACGCGTTTGGGTCTAGCCCGCGGCGTAACTCCTGGACGGCCCTGAACACCGATGGCGGCGCTCCTCGTGCTACCTGCAAGCGTAAATGCGCGCCTTCTTGCGGCATGCTGGCCACGAACCGTCTGCCTGTTCGTGTTGTCACGCAGCCGGATGCGACCACTCAACGCCTCAAGGTCCGTCGCGTAGCCGTTCTCGAACGTTTCTGTCTGATTCGGCACCCGGCGGTAGTTCTCAGGCAGTATGGAAAGATCGAATCCAGGTTGCCGGCTCGGTCCCATGAAGACCTTGTTGGGGTCGGAAAGGTAGTAGCTGTACTTCCTAAGCAGTCTCAGCCACTCATTGACCGGCACACGTTGGGGCGACAGGTGCGCCTTGTCGAAAGAACCGTAGAACGCCGCCTTGAGGTCGTAGCTGAGGTGCGACCAGCAAAACCTCCAGGGGCCTAACGGGGCGCCGTCCGTGGGGCTATCCTCACCCAGGGGATACGGGAAGTGGCCCTGCAAGATGTTGGCCGCCCCGTCTTCGCCGCCTTGGTGGCTGTAAGGGCACTTCCCTGGCTGGAGAATCATGAAGAGCAGCGTGGCCACGGCGTACAGATCGTGGTCTTTCGTTCGCAAGAAAGTGCGGAAGTCGCGGCCCTGAATCTCTGGAGCGGTGAAATTGACTGTGCCGACGGGACACGGGTAGCCCTCCACCTGGCAGCTGTCACAGTCGACGAAGTAGACTTCCTTCTCGTCGACCAGAAGTATGTTCAATTCATTGATGTCGCCCAGCACAACGTTGAGCTGGTGCAGGCGTTCAATGCTTTCCAGTAGGTTGACTGCGAGTTCCACTGACTGGCGACGGGTCCAGTTCGGATTCTCTTTCAGCCAGAGTCTCGGCACGAACAGCGTTTCACGCAGGGAACGCCCTCGCGCGCGGGGCATAACGAAGCCCCGGAATACCCCATCTGCATCCCTCACGACATCCAGCGGCCAGCATACGCGCGGGTCATGCAGCTGCCTCCCGGTCATCAACGTGAGCTTTCTCTCCAAACCAACCGTAAGCTTGTCCCGGTGATAGACCTTGCAGACCTCTTGGCGGCCGGCAATATCGAAGACCCTCCCTTCACCCCCTGCGGCGATCTCTTTCCCAAGCTGGACCGTCTCTCCATCCGAGCCGTAGAGAACGTCCGATGGCCCAATGTCGCGCCTCGTCGTCAGCGGAGTGTCAATGTCCTGAGCAGGTGTTGAAGCAACGGCGAACGGCTTGGTGCCAGTCGTGGCCACTGCTGGGGCGGCCGTCCCGCGCGGGACAAAGAGCACGGGCTTGTGGGTTCTCCCGTGGAGCTTGACGACAACCACCTCTCTCAGTCCGTTAACAGAGTGTTTCTGTCGCTTCGAATGCAGGTCCATCATCAAGCCGACGTCGTTGGTCAGCACGCAGAAGTCGTGCTTGAGCAGATGTTGTTCCACGATCCGCTGAATCACGAGGTCGGTGAACGTGTCGCTCGCATCGTGTCGCAGTTCCAACTTGCCGTCTTGCTCCATCGCGCTGATGGCCTGAAGCGCCTTCAAGGCGGCAGCTCTCGTGTCGGGGTTCGACTGTCGCGAGAGGCGGAGCAACTCTTTCCTTGCCACGACGGGCATGAAAATACGGTTGCCGTTCAACATGCCAGTGACATTGCGACAGAACTCAGGGAACCCTTCGTCCATTGCGAACGAGGTGTCAAGGAGCACTTTGTGAGTCTTAACCAGACCCGTCAGTTCGGTCTCTGAAAGCATTGTTCTGTTCCTTCATTCATTGCTGAATTGTGTCACCGTGTTTCGGTCTCAACGCGTCCTCAGGTAACTTCCGATCCTCTTCCTAATTCAGGCTGGGACGTAGCGGGTTGCCAGACTTCTTGTGCGAATCTCCCCATATGATCCGCATGAGTTTTGGATACATTCCGCCGGCAATACAGCACAGCGCCGAGAGGCAATGGGAAAACAGCTCTTTTGTCAGCACCGAACACACAGGCACAGACACAGAAAAAGTCACAGCGTTCCTCTTGGGGTACACTCCCCAGCATCCCATCAGTAAGACGCTGTTCTGCTCTGACAGATACTGCAGAACCTGCTCGTAGTGCCTGCAATTTCGTGGAATCTTTGTCACCTTGGGAAGGCTGAAATAGAGGACTTCCGGTTTCTCACGACAGGAGATGAGAAGGTCGAATTCAGCGCAGTCATTACAGAAACCTGTCAAGATGTCTGACTCATCCTGCCAGTTCACAGGCCAGCCATCTTCCTCCAGAAATCGCTTCACAGTGTCCACCATCTGCTGTTCCCACTTACTTCCCGCACTTTTCTTACCTGCCATTTCCTGATCTCCCTTCGTGCCAGTGACATGTAACGCTGCTATCGTGACCGAACGGCAACTGTTAGCAGAACCCGAGAGATAAGCGACGCCGCACCTGGAGCTGGTAAGGCAACCCCTCGCCAGCCTCCTTCCTCTTCAAGCTTCATCCTGCCTTTGTCGTCCATGCCTTTTTCTCCTCCTCATCTGAGCAAGCCAGAGAAATGTGCTCGGGCTACAGAACAGTCCTGTTCTTACCTTCTGGGGGCCAGCTTACCACACGGCCTTTACGCGGCCCTTTCATCCCGCTTACATCTGGCTAACGGGTAGAAAAAGCTTTATCGGGGCACCACGTGGCGGCGAGTACCGAGATGCGGTGCAGTCACGCAGGATGGTGCAAGGCGGGCGGGCTTACGGATACGTCAGAGCCTGGCGTCCGGCTGACGATGACGGCGCGCTCATGAGTCACACGTTCGCCGGCTGAGCGCGACCGCAAAGCTTATAAAGCTTGCCGCCACAACTACTTAGCAGGTGAAACAATGGCGCGGCTTGAATACGTTGACCCCGAAGGGGCAGGATGGAAGGTGACTATCGTTGACGGCTGGGTGGATGCAGACGCAATAGCCCGAACAGTGCGAAGAATGCACCCCCAGGCTAAGGATACGGGGGCTAGTGTGGATTATATTGCAGAGGTTGCTTCGGAGGCACGTTGGCGGCGGGGATACCACGGGAGAATGGTTGAGAAGGTTGGGGGAGGCTTTGGCACATTCTGTAATCTGTTCGTTTTGCAGCAGGAGCAAGCTGTTGCGGAGACGGGGAACCACGAGGCAGGCTACCCGGCCGCATTAGAGCCGGACGCTCCTGAAGGCATCACGTATGTGCTGCAAATCGTCAAGGATTGCCCCTTTCATACGGAGTGCCTCGAGAACACGGCGGGGGCAATCGGGCTCCAGAGCAGACCCTATTCTGAAATCCGCGACATTGATTCTTACCGCACAGCATTCTTACACCTCGCTGAGCGTATTCACGACAGCCCGCAGGATGCAGATTCGTTCATGGAAGCAAAGCAGATTCTATCGCGCATGGGCTATCTGGTGGGCAACGAGTGAACGCAGCATCAGTACGCACCTGGCGCGAAAATAACTACATAGGTGAGACACCGACGGATATCCTCCTTGACATAGCACCGTTCCTCGCCCCGTGGCAAATTAACGAACGAGCTCAGAATGTGATCCGTTGCCTCGTGGAGTCGGTTCATAAGCACATAGAAATTGTCAGCACGTGCCATTTCGTCTCCCCATAGCTTGCTAAACAGAGAGGCGTAGTCCCAGTAAGCCCCGACTCTTTGGAGAAGAAGGATAAGGAGACGCTTCTCATAAGGCGAAAGCTTTAGACTTTCCCCATGGCGGATGAGGAACTCATGCGCCAAATCATCTACGAAAAGATCCATTTCAGCTTTCTTGCTTCTGATAGCCTCTATCTGGCTTGCAAGCTCTTCCCACGTACCATTCAGTGCTGTATTGTCCGACCCGAGCACAGCAACGTATCCAAGACCTGGGTCCCCAACGGGAAACACCCCAGTCAATCTGAAATCCTCTGCAACTAGGGCTATGACCAGCTCGGCCAGTTGCGGAAGCAAGCGTGTCGGAACGCCATAGCGCTTCCCGTATGTCTTCACGGCATGTGAGACGTATTGATGGGAAAGTTGTTGCGGCATAGTTGCCGCGTCAACAACCGATGAGTAGACTGTTGCCAGGACTTTCGGAGTGACGAGGTCGAGTCCTTGGGCTTCGGCAAACCCCAGCCCATCTTTCAGATGTGCAGACAACTCCTTCCAGATGGCTGGCGACACAGAGCGGGCCTCAAACCGATCAGACCACTCGTCAAAGGCGCCCCACACCTCGTCAAAGAAGCAAGCCTCGTCGTCGAGATACTCCTCAACGTACAGCTTGGCAATGCGTTTAACACAAGCCTTCACATTGCTGTGTGGTGCGTTCATGTCGTGAAGCAACATCGACCGAGGCCAGACGTTTCACAACGCCCGCGAGCTACGTCATCCAAGGCGCTTCACGGGCACAGATAACCTGCGTCAGTATCTTACGGCAAATCATCGGGCGAAAACCTATCCCGTCTCCGGAAGACAGGCCTGCTTCTCCATCTCGTCAATCCAGCGCAAGCGTTGGTCCACATCGGGGTGAAGGTACGCTGCCCAGGCGAGGCTGCTTAGCATTCGGAGAGCATTTGCCGAACCTGGCCGGAACAGTTTCTTGCCCACTACTCTCCTTGCCCCGTCACGCTTCCATTTGCTCATAGCAGCCTGCACCTTCAGGAGTGCCGACCGCAATGGCAGGCTAGTACCCATGTGCCTTACCGTGAACACATCTGCATATTGCTCTTCGTCATACAAATCCAGCGATATATCCAAGAACCGAGGAGCCCATGGCGCGAGAAGCGCTGTCCATTCCCGCCACCACATCCGGTTCACGAAGTCAACATGGTGGCATTCGTGCCACATGAGAGCTTCCAGCTCCTCCGCCGTGAGTTCCCCACGGGCGCCATGTGAGACCCACATGAGGTATCTCTTCTGGAGCAAGCCAACCTTCTCGATCCGAACATCGATCCAAGGTAAGGGAGCGAGAGCCACATGGAACGAGTCCATACCACAAACGTTCTGGAGGTAGTTCAGTGGTTCGTGCGGCAGCACAAGTTCCTTTTGCCCTGTCGATAGGTGCCACCCCAGATGCCACATCCTCCGAATGCGGCGACGAGCCCCAATCGCCTGCGCCGTTGCGACGCACAGAGGCATACCCATGACGCACGCCAGCACGATAGCCTGTGCAGCTGCCCAGCCCCCGTCCATATGCACCACACGCGGCCAAGCCCACGGCGCCTTCGATTCGGCCCCGAGAACTGCTGATGTGGCTTCCACAGTAATAACTGACAACGATAGGACAGCCATGTAGAACAACACCGTGAGCACGGGAAAGGTGGCCCACGTCCAGAAACGGAAGCGCCCCACTGCACGGCTGTTCGGTTCGGTAGCCTCACATTGAGAAAGTGCCTCGTATTTCGCTGAGGGCGGGGCGTAATAGTCGTCGCGCCTTGCCTCCTCATGCTCGGGAAGCAGTCTAAGCACGCATGCGAGACACACCAGCTGTGTTACAAGGATGGCCCACGTGAGAAGGCTCCACACTACGAAGCAGGAGTCCTCCACGAAGCCGGCGGCATTCATGCTCTGTGACCCGGTGCTTGGCATCACCTGCAACATCATTCGGCCAAACATGAGCAGGGACGGAGCCCCAACGACCCACCCCCAGAGAAGGTATGTTCCATAGAAGCGCGCCTTCCAGTGGTACCTGTGCGGCAATGTGACGCTGGCGACGACCCAGCTGGACACGGTCAACATCAGGCCACCAGACACAAACGCGAGAACGCCTAACCACCTCCCCAAGGGCGCCTGGAAGATGCTCCCCAAGGAGAAGAACAGAACAGTCGCGAGACTCGCACGTGAATGGCGCTGAATGAGTACCGTCGCGTCATAAGGCGGAAGCAAGCTGCTCGTTAGCAATAGGAGGCATCCGGCAATCAGGACGCACAAAGAGCCTCGGTTCAACCACTCCCAGACGCGTCTTTCGGCGTGCGACGATCCGTCAAGCCCATGTGGCACCACTCCACGGGACGTTAGGCTGGTCCAAAGCAGTCTCTCCATCTTCTTCACGTGGGCATCGCGAATGTTGGCTTTCAGCGCAACCTCGAAGACGATGCAGAAGAACATCCAACATGCCGTCAGTGCGGTGGCGAGTGCCCAAAGGGTTGCATGCGTGCGGTTGGCAGCGACCGTGGCGCGAACCAACAGAGTGGCGAGAAAAGGAGTCCAGCCGACAGTGTTCCAGATGATGGCACGGCGGCAGAATGGCACCCAGTGAACAGGGGAATCTATCGTTACCTTTGTGGTGTCACATGACAGGGGTGCCACATCTACGAGAACGCGGGGACGAGGAAACATCATCGCAGTGCCACGCCCAACATACTCCGCCTCCAGAGAAGGGCCCGTCCCTGCCGTGAGCTGATACCCGTTCTCCGCGAGTATGCGTTGGACGTTCCTACTGCACCAGTCAGCACTTTCTTCGACAATGCACGTAGCCATTCAATGTTGTCTGACCAGGAACGGGGATTGCTCTGTTCTGGTTCGCTCCTCACACATGCCAATGACTATGAGCCTCTCGTGGCATCGTCATGGACGTCAACGAGGCAGGGGGCGGTCCTCAAACAGTGTACGCCCGTAAGGAATCGGCCAGGACACGGAACCCAGCCCAATGAGCGTCTATGAACGATTGTAGTCCTCCTCGTGCACGCTCGCAACCTTCCACGCCGCCAGTATTATGGCGAACTCCTCCCGCCATGCGGCCCGCCCAGTAACAGGCTTGAGTCGGCCCGTGCCCGCTATATGGGACCTAAGGAAAGGGAAAACAGATGCTTCTGAGCTGCCATCGTCACAAGTGCTTTCTGCACGGCACCTTACGGAGCGACTCCCGCACCGCTCGCCGCTTTACCTATCCTGTGGACCTATATAGTCCTGCCGGAAGAGGGGCTGTACGGCCACAGTCTGTTTGCGGAATCCAGCGAAGCCCTAGACTCTTGCCTGATCCTGACGTAGTCTGCGGTTAAGCCTCTCGGGCGCGTGGCATTTACGCTGTGGGTTGGGGAACCTCATCCTGTGGCCAATGGGCATCGCTGATCACGAAGACTCGGTAGAAGTATAACCGCTTTGCAGAAGTGTGCGGAAGCTAATGACGGGAGCCGGCCGCAAGGGCCCGGCTCGCTAAACTCGACGGACGCTGCCGCGGCGAGGCTCCCTGGTAGCTACCTGCAAGACCTCTTGTCCGCCCGTGTGCGCCTCGGACGCCTAACGGCATGTCCCGGCGGCAATGAGGTCTTGCCCCTCCGGGGGCTGTCCTTTCCTCAACTGCCTCGCCCACCCTTGTAACACAGAATCCGATGGCGGGCTTCAGAATGGGGCCTGCTGAGGGGTGGTCGTATGGAATACGAAGAGGCTCTGAGGATAGGGCAGAAGCGGGCCGAGGCTGCGGCAGCGCTTCTGGAGGAGCAGACCGGGCTGGCCAGCCAGCCGGTGTGTGCAGTGAAGGACCTGGCCGGGCTGTACGGCGGATTGAGTGAGCCGAGCCGCTGGGCGCCGGTCGGAGAGGAGAGCTTCGCGGACATCGCGGTGTGCCGAGGCAGACACTCGGCCCACAACGCGCTCCCCCTCGTCGTGGATGCCGACGGGGTAGCGAAGGCGTGCACCTGGGACTTCCTGACCGTCAAGGCGGCGATCCGGGTCCTGGAGTTGGTCAGGCTCCCGGTTTCACGGGTAGAAGGATCACGGCTCAGGGAGTTGCTGGAGGAGCAGGATCTCTCGGAGACGGTCCGGTGGTCTACGCTGAGGATGGAGGCCTGAGGGGCGGTGACAGTATGGACGAAGTAACGGGGGGAAAGGTTCACCGCTGCCCGGGCTGCGGTGCGGTGCTGTTACCGGACTGGGACCCGGTCTGCGACGCCTGCGCGGAGCGCAACAGGCGCGAAGAGACGGAGGCCTGGCTGCTGGAGCGCGACATCGATCGAGAACTCGGCGGCCGGATGTTGGCCGAACATTCGGGCCGGCCGGTCCGGCCTGTTCGAGGAATCAGCAAGGCAAGAAGAGGTGATGAGCATGAGAAGGCCTGACCCTGACGAACTCCTGACCGATATCATCCGCGAAGCAACGGCAGCACTCAGGAAGAAGAACTTCGAGCGACATATCGAGGAAATCCACAGGCGTGTGCACGTCCTTGAGCACCGGATCAGGCGCTTCGAGGAGAGCCGTTACTGGAGCGAAGTCGAGAAGGCGTTCGAGGAGACGAAGGATGAGGTCTGAGCGGGGTCAGGGCTGCGAAGGCAGCCGCCCGCCCATATCCTCCCGCGCCCGGCCGTGCACCGGGCGCTGATGTTCAAGAACCAGAGGTGGTTTACATGGCGAAAGAAGTAGTTGGCGTAGTTCAGGACATGCTGGACAAGGCCACGGAGAAGGGCCAGGAATACGTGGTCCTGAGAATAGAGGGCGAAGGGTACTTCGACTGGAAGAACCTGGCCGCCCAGAACCAGGTCAAGGCGGGGGATACCGTGCGACTCAGGGTGAGCGAGGGACGGTTTCCTCGGGTCTACGACCTGGAGAAGCTCGGGGACACCGAGTTCAAGAAAGCGCAGGCTCAGGCCGGAACGGCACCGCCAGCGCGCACGGGCTCGCGGGATGAGTTCATCACCCGGCTCTCGTGTGCGCGCACTGCATCGCTGGCTCTCAGCGTGGTGCAGATGCCAGTGGAAGAGAAGTGCAAGGAGCTGTTCCACCTGGCCGAGGAGCTGGAGAAGTGGGTGAAACGCGTCAAGGAACAAGACGGTCAGCCGGACGCTCACCCCGTTGCCAAACACTGACCGGAGGCTGGGGCGCTCAGCGCGACTGGGCGGCGCGGGAGTGCTATCGAGACGGAGGGGATAGCAGTTCGCCGGGCTCCCTCGCCTGCAGGAAGACTTCTGCAGCGTGCGGCACGCCGCTGGAGCCGAGCCCAAGGCGTTCCTTGATCGCACGAATCTCGGAGTGCCACTGGTCTTCGGTTGTGGCAAAGGAAGGGCGGGAGCGGTCGTTCAGGAAGTATAGCCCGACGTACCACGCAGGCACTCCGCCGACTTGCCGCAAGAAGTAAAGGTGTGCCAATCGGTTGGCCGTCTGATATAGGTCGCCCATCCAATCGGCCTCTGGTCGGACGCCAAGCCACTCCTTGGTCTGTCGGAGGGCTCTTTCGATAAGGCGCCGCGACTGGCCTGAAGCGCGACACCCAGGGCCGTAGACTTCGGAGGGGTGACTCTTCGCCTCGACAATCACTACGCCGTGGCCAGTCGGTCCCCCCGCCCCGGGGGCGATTGCTAACGCGTCCCATCTGGGACCGCCGCGTGGCCAGAATCCTCTGAGCTTCGGCCAGAGACCTATGAGCCCCAGTCTGCGCAGGAAAGCAGCGTCCCGGTGCTCCTCAAAGTGCTCGGACTCCAGTACGGACACCCACTGCAAGACGGAGACGGATGAACTGAGATCCGGCAGAGAATCAAGGACGCTTTGGGACAGATATTCGTGACGTCGGTTGACGTGGATCTGCACTTGGAGTCGGCTACCTGCGGACGCCCGGCCTTCTGCGTCGATTTGTCTATTGCCTGGCATGACGCGAACCCTATTGGATCCGCCTTTGCTACAGGGGTACGCCGGACATGCCCACAACCACCTCCAGCGTGCAGCTGGCACGTTGTCCGACGAGTTTCTCCTCTGGGTACCTACCCGCAAGGCCGAAGAAACGCCGAGATCAGATATGGTTACCGGGCAAGAATTGCGGTACGAAGGAATGGCTTGGGTGCTAGGCTCTGTCTGAAAAAAGGATTCTGAGAATTCTCTGGATGATTGCTACTTTGGCCATGGCCAGGAAGTTGAGGGCAAGTTTCTCGAATCGTGTGGCGATTCTCCGGCATTCCTTCAGCCACCCG
>Ga0315289_10001242_pt1 | contig 39901 bp, 34 predicted proteins | sample YL17G11_40_MG_FD_203452 | JGI IMG/M metagenome (GOLD analysis project Ga0315289, IMG submission 203452) | Sediment microbial communities from Yellowstone Lake, YNP, Wyoming, USA - YL17G11_40 | ecosystem: Environmental > Aquatic > Freshwater > Lake > Sediment | place: USA: Wyoming | collected... | reverse complement strand
GAAATCGGAAAGCGCCGTCCGGGTGCAACGGGAGATAGAAAATTTCTACTGTCCGCAATGTTGGACCCCTTGCGAGGCCTATCAAAGCATCCTGGGGAATCTAGCGCCTCGAATCTTTACATTCCGGAAACGGCGGCCGTGAAAATAGAAACCCGGGCTCCCGGCGGGCGGCCGGCGCTCATCAGGCCAGCTTATGGAGCTTAGGAACGAAGAAGAAAACGGCCAGGGCGAAAAGCAGGGAAATGGAACCCCCGATGATGACCGCTGCCGGCTCGCCGAATTTCTCGGCCGCGCCGCCGATCCAGAGGGCGGCCACAGGCATGAGGCCGAAGAAGACGAAGCTGTAGATGCTCATGATCCGGCCCCGCAGTCCGTCCGGGGAAAACGACTGGACGAGCGAATTACAGAGGTTGAAGATGAGGATATGAGACATGCCGGCCGCGATGAGGATTAGAAGAGAGAGCGGGAGCCAGCGGACGAAGGCAAAGAGGATGACGAACGAGGGGAAGGCCAGCGTGCCGAACGTCAGGAGCCTGCCTCTGAATTTGAAGCGGCCGAGAGATGCGATAAGGAGGGCCCCGATCAAGGCGCCGACGCCCCGGGCGGACAGGAGGAAACCGTTTGTCGTCGAATCCCCCCCAAGGACCTTGACAGCCCAGGCAGGCATCAAGGTAGCGTAGGCGAAGCCGAACAGAGTTACAGCCCCGACGGTCACGATGATGGTCCGGATCATCCTGTGGGAGGCCACGTAGCACAGTCCCTCCTTGAGGTCCTGGAGAACGGAGTTCATCTGCGCCTTGGGGATGAAGGGCCTGAGCTTCATCAGGGCCAGGGCGACGATGACAGCGATGAAGGAGATCCCATTGATGGTGAAGCACCAGCCCGGACCGAAAAGAGCGTAGGTCACGCCGGCGACAGCGGGACCGAGAGCGGTGGCCGAGTTGAACATGGCCGCGTTCAGGGCGATAGCATTGGTCATGTCTTCCGGCTCGACCATCTCCAGGACGAAGGCTTGCCGGGCCGGGGCATCGAACGCGTTGGCGACGCCCATCCCGAAGGCCAGAACGAGGATATGCCAAGGCTGAACCAAGTGTCCAAATGTCAAGCCGGCGAGGATGAAGGCCAGGGCCAACATGGCGGCCTGGGTGATGAGGAGGAGCCTGCGGCGAGGCACGCGGTCGGCGACGACGCCGGCGTAGAGCATGAAGATCCAAGTCGGCAGACCTGCAACAAACCCAACCAAGCCTAAGTATGCGGGTGATTTTGTGAGCTGATAGATCAGGAAGCCCTGGGCGGTGATCTGCATCCAGGAGCCGAAAAGTGAGATCAGCTGTCCCCAGAACCAAAGCCGGTAGTTAGGGTATTGAAGCGCCGCGAAGGTCTGCTTCCAACTCAATCGCTTGACGAGCCCAAAGGCCCTCTGGCTGAACGGTGGCTTTCGGCTCTTGAGATATTCTTCCATCTTTTGGTTTTTTCGAGGGATAATCGTCCTTGTCTGCCGGCTAAAGAACGGAGTTGTGCCTTGGTAACAGGAACTTCATTTTATACTCTTTTTATCCCGCGTTTTCAAGACGCAGTCCACGGCCCAAAATTTCAGATAGGACGCGAGTCGGAACTCCGGGGATCAGCAGAAGTCGTCGTCATCACTTGAAAAGAAAGAATCCTATCGGCAATTCGGGCCACGGTCATGGCAGGACAACCCGCTCATTTCTTCGGGAACGAGGGCTTAAAGGATCTCTTCGTCTTCGGGACGCCAGGCCGGGTCCACAATACAGAGAAAGTCCAGATCGGAACGTCCCGTGTTCTCGATGAACTGGACGGACCCCGGAGGGATATAAACCGCCTGGTCGGGCCGCACCTTCGCGGTCTCCTTGTCGATATGCATCGTCCCGGACCCGGAGAGGACGTAATAGACCTCGGACGTCTTGAGGCGGTGGGGGAGGGTCTTCTTGCCGGGTTTGACGACGCCATGGGCCAGGCTGTAGCGGAGGGCGAGCGGAGATTTCCCGGGATGGAGGAGTTCGCGGAGGACAACCCTGTCCCCGGAGATGAATTTTTCGCTGGTTTTTAGGTCCCTTATAAACATGATGGATGTCGAATCGGGGAGGTGGGACTTGAACCCACGGCCCCAGCGTCCCGAACGCTGTGCGCTACCATGCTGCGCTACTCCCCGATGGAACCGTTATTATAATGGAGTCGGTCCCGGATGTCTATACCACGAATTTCGCGACGCCGGGATTATCGAGGAATTCCCATCTCCCCGAGACGCCGGCGGCGAGGGCACCGAGCTCGATGTGGAGCATGGCGATGCCGCAGTCCAGGCGCCGGGAGATGAAAGAGCTGTCCCTCGCCGCCTCCATGGAGACCGTGACGGAGTTGTCCCCGATGCTGAACCTCCAGGGCTGTCTGTTGGCGGCCGACGGCGCGAGCCGGGCCGCTTCCAGGGCCTTCTCGACCCAGGGGGAGTGGATGTGGCCGTGGATGATGAGCTGCTTGAGGGACCTCCGCTTCTCCGACTTGGCGAATCCCTTGAGGAGTCTTTCGGTGGCGTTGTAGGACACCTCGGCATAACCGACAGGAGTCACCGAAAGGACCTTCTCTCCGTCCCCGATGGGGAAATGGGCCGCGGCGGCTTTCGGCCGGAACATGCCGCCGACCCAGCAGCTGTCCAGGCCCAATGCCGTGGCCTCCAGGATGACGGCCTCCCCGACATATCCCGCGCATTCCTGGACGCGTGGCGAGGACATGTCCCCGATAAAAGCCATATAATGAGGCGCTCCGGTCACTTTGCCGTATCGGCCGATGATCCCCTTGAAGACCTTCACGGGCTTGTCTTTGACGAGTTCGACCCGGACCTCGGAGAAGGGCCTGAATTCCCGGCAGACGCGCTCGAGCTGGGCGATGATCCCTTCCTCCGGGAGGCGGGGGAGGAAGCTTCGCCTCGACTGACGCTTGAAAAGGGCCGGATACCAGCTCTCGAAAGGTATGTCCATGATCATGTCTCCTGGGTCTTCTTCGATATTATATCAGATAATTCCCTTAGCCATTGGTCAACGTGAAGATTGACCATCCCGTTCAGCGTGTGATAGAAATTGTGAGATGTTTTTTAAGGAGGCTTGTCGATGAAAAGAATAATAACCATCATGTTTCTAGCGATCGGGATCACCTCGGCCGGGTTTGCGGCCGAGGAGGCGAGGTTCATGCGCTATCCGACCACGAACGGGGACAAGGTCGTCTTCACTTATGAAGGGGACCTCTGGTCCGTTCCCGCGGCGGGCGGTCAGGCGACGCGCCTGACGACCTTCCCCGGCATCGAAACCTTCGCCAGGTTCTCCCCGGACGGCAAATGGATCGCCTTCACGGCGAGCTATGACGGCCCCCAGGCCGTCTACCTGATGCCGGCGGAAGGAGGGATGCCGAAAAGGCTGACCTATAATCCCGGCAGCGCCCAGGTCGTCGGCTGGACGCCCGACGGCGCCAAAGTCGTGGTTCGATCCATGTTCGAAAATATCGTCGGGCGCGACCCCAATCTCTATTTCATCGGCCGAGAGGGAACGGCGCCGGAGCGCTTCCCGCTCGACCGCGGCGTCCTCTGCAGTTTTTCCGCGGACGGCAGGAAGATCCTCTACTGCCGCCGGGGCTACGAGGAGTATTACTGGAAACGTTACAAAGGCGGCCAGTACCAGGATATCTGGATGTATGACTTCGAGAAAAAGACATACACCCCGGTCTCGGATTATGTCGGCAAGAACAGCTACCCGATGTGGATCGGCGATACGATGTTTTTCGTGTCCGACCGAGGAAACGGGATATCGAACCTTTACGCCCAGAAGATCGGGGCCAAGGACGTCGCGCCGGTCACGGCTTACGGCGACTTCGACGTCATGACCCCGTCCACGGACGGCAAGACGATCGTCTACGCCCAGGACGGCACCCTCCATCTCTTTGACGCCGCGGCGAACGAGGACCGGAAGATCCAGGTCTTCGTCCCGTCCGACCGCTGGGCGCTGAGGCCGCGGACGATCAACCCGCGGGATTACATCCACAGCGTCAACGTTGCCAACGACGGCAAGACGGTCGTCCTCGAGGCCCGCGGAGACGTCTTCACCGTTCCGACAGGCAAAGGGCCGTCCGAGAACCTCTCGACGACACCCGGGACCCGCGAAATGCACCCTGCGATCTCGCCTGACGGCAAGACCATCGCTTTCTTCTCGGACAAGAGCGGCGACTATGAGCTTTATACGCAGAAGGTCGAGGGCGGGGAATGGACGCAGATCACTTCCGGACTTGATAGATTCGTCTATCACCTCCACTGGTCTCCGGACGGCAAAAAGATCCTCTTCGGCAACAAGGACTTCGCCCTCTTCACCGTGGACGTGGCGACGAAGAAGCTCGTCAAGGTCGACGGGTCCAACCAGATGAAGAACGACGAGTTCACCTGGGAGGTCAGCGACTACGGCTGGTCGCCCGACAGCAACTGGATCTGCTACAGCTTCGTCCAGTATAACCGAAACAACCAAATTTTTCTTTATAACCTGGCCCAGGACAGAAAATACCCGGTGACGGACGATTTTTACGACAACCTCAATCCCTGCTTCGATGCCAACGGCGATTACCTCTACTATCTTTCAAGCCGGAATTTCGATCTCCAGATGGATTTCTACGAGGACAACCATGTAATCGCAAGGCCCCAGCAGGTCATGGCCGTCCAACTCCGCGACGGTGAAATGCCCCCGTTCGCCGAGAGCCCGGCCGCCGGGAGCATCGAGAAGACCGACAAGAAGGCCGCGCCCGAGCCGTTCCGTATCGACACCGAAGGGCTCCGGAAACGCACGTATCCTCTCCCCGTCGATCCGGGCAATTTCTTCCACCTCCGGGCAGCCAAGGGCAAAGCCGTCTGGTGCTCCGTAGACAGGTTTACAGAAGACGAATACGAAGAGATCTTCAAACCCAGGGGCGCCACGAAGTGGTCCCTCCATATCTTCGACATGGCGGACAAGAAAGAGGTCGTGCTTGAAGACAAGATCCGCGAGTTCGGCCTTTCGACGAACGGAGAACAGCTTGTCTCCCGAAAGGATGGAGACATCCTCGTCTCTCAGCTGGACAAGGCCTTTCAGTCGAAAAGCCTGGGCGAAAAGCTCGGCCTTCAGGGCCTGGTCTATTCCGTGGACGTCCAAAAGGAATGGAACCAGATCTTCAGTGACGCCTGGCGCTGGTATCGTGATTTCTTCTACGATGCAAACTTCCACGGCCGGGACTGGAAGGCCATGGGCGAGAAGTATCGTGCTTACATCCCGTATCTGTCTTCCCGAGATGAGCTGAACTGGGTCCTTTCCCAGATGGTGGGCGAGCTCTGCGTGTCACACACCTATGTCGGCGGGGGAGACTCCGGCCCGCTGGCTCCGCCGCAAGGGTTATCCGTTTACACGGGGCTCCTGGGCGCCGATCTTGTCCCGGACAAGGCCGCCGGACGTTACAGATTCGAAAAGATCTATGGGCCGACCGAGATCAACCTCGGACTTAAGGGGCCGCTCGTCCGTCCGGACATTGTCCTCAAGGAGGGCGATTACCTTATCGCCATCGACGGGACCGATGTGAGAACGGACGATGATTACTTCAAGCTCCTCCAGGTAACGCCAGGGCGGAAGATCAAGATCACCGTCAACGGCACACCCGCCCCGGCCGGAGCGAAGACCTACGAGGTCGAGCCCGTCCGCGTCGACCAGCAGCTCCGATATTTCCGCTGGCTTTCGGACAACATCAAGAAGATCGAGAAGGCTACCGACGGCCGGGTCGGCTATATGCATATCAACGCCATGGGCAGCGGCGGCATCGGCGAGTTCGACAAGTTCTGGCGGGCCTTCCGCTACAAGGACGGCGTCATCATCGACGTCCGCCGGAACTCCGGCGGCTGGACCGAGTATTTTCTGATCGACAAGCTCGAGCGCCAATTGACGGCCTTCAACGTCCTCCGGGACATGGTGCCTTTCCGCTATCCGGGCACGGCCGGCAACGGCCAGTATGTCGTCATCTCGAACGAGAACAACGGCTCGGACGGCGAGGCCTTCGTCGAGGACTTCCGGGCGCGAAAACTCGGACCGGTCGTCGGCGTGCCGTCCTGGGGCGGCCTGGTCGGTATCCTGAATCAGCAGCTGACGATCGACAACGGGACCGTCGAACAATCGAACAACGCCTTCTACGGGAGCGAAGGCACGTGGCTCATCGAGAACCACGGAGCCGACCCGGACTACCTCGTCGACAACGACCCGGCGTCCGTCATGGCCGGCCGTGACGCGCAACTTGAGAAGGCCATCGAGGTCATTCTGGAAAGGATCAAGGCCAATCCGTTCAAATTCCCGGAGACGCCGGCTTACCCTAAGAAATGACAACAGACCTGCTATAATACGAGGGTCCGGGAGAGCGATTTGCCCAGGGCCCTGAACCATCGGACTAAAAAATGATCGTCGTCGACAACCTATCGAAAAACTACGGAAAACAATCCCTTTTCGACAACATCAGCTTCAAGGTCAACCGCCGGGAGCGGGTCGGTGTCGTCGGCCGGAACGGCCACGGCAAGACGACGCTCGTCCGGATGATCGCCGGGCTCGAGGAAGCGGATTCGGGGTCGATCTCCATGCCCCGGAACTACCGGATCGGTTACGTGGAGCAGCAACTGGACTTCAAGGCGGAAACGGTCCTCAGAGAAGCGGCCGTGGGGCTGGCCGCGGACGCGAGGTCCGAACTGTGGCGGGTGGAGAAGGTCCTGTCCGGCCTGGGTTTCGACAAGGGTGACCAGGACAAGCATCCGTCGGAGCTTTCCGGAGGCTACCAGGTCCGGCTCAACCTGGCCAAGGTCCTTCTCGCGGACTACCAGATGCTCCTCCTCGACGAGCCCAACAACTACCTCGACATCACCTCCATCCGCTGGCTGGAGCGTTTCCTCCTGGTATGGCCGGGCGAGCTGATGCTCATCACCCACGACCGGAGCTTCATGGACAAGGTCGTGACCCACGTCCTGGGGATCCACCGGCGGAAGGCGCGAAAGATCTCCGGGGATACGGGCAAATACTACGCCCAGATCGGCCAGGAAGAAGAGGTCTACGAGAAGACCCGCGTCAACGACGAACGCAAGCAGAAGGAGATGGACCTCTTCATCACCCGTTTCCGGGCCAAGGCGAGACTGGGCGGTCTCGTCCAGTCGAGGGTCAAGAGCCTGGAAAAGATGGAGAAGAGAGACAAGCTCCAGGCCATCCGGACCCTCGAATTCTCTTTCGCCGAAAAGCCCTTCCACCACAAGTACGCCTTGAGCGCCGATGGCCTGTCGTTCGGCTACGACCCCGGGAAGCCCCTCATCAAGGACTTCACGATGACGATCGGGGCGCGGGACCGGGTCTTCGTCGTCGGCAATAACGGCAAGGGAAAGACGACCCTGCTCAAGCTTCTGGCGGGGGCCCTCCAGCCCGGGGAAGGGGAGGTCACGTCGCCCCAGTCGGTGGCCATGGGATACTTCGAACAGACGAACGTCTCGGGCCTCGTCGATTCGAACACGGTCCTCGACGAGGTCGCGTCCGCCAATGTCAACGAGGACCCTAAACTCCCCAGGCTTATCGCCGGGGCCATGATGTTCGAGGGCGATGACGCTCTCAAGCCCGTCCGTGTCCTCTCCGGCGGGGAGAAGAGCCGGGTCATGCTGGGAAAGCTCATCGCCACTCCGGTCAACCTGCTCCTCCTCGACGAGCCGACGAACCACCTCGACCTGGAGTCGAGCGACGCGCTCCTCACGGCCATAGATGATTTCGACGGAGCGGTGATCATGGTCACGCACAACGAGAGGTTCCTCCATACCCTGGCCGAGAGGCTGGTCATCTTCCAGAACGGGGGGGTCCTCGTTTATGAGGGAGGCTATCGGAGGTTCCTGGACAAGATCGGCTGGAAGGACGAAGAGGACCGGCCGCGGGGGAGAGCTTCCGTTGAAGTCAAAGACAAGGATGATGCGGTCCCACGGGAGAAGCCCAATCCCAGGAAGTCCCGGAAGATCAGGTCCGAGCTCGTCGCGGAGAGGTCCCGGGTGATGAGGCCGCTCGAAAAGGAGATGCAGGAAAAGGAGAAGGCCGTCGAGCGGCTCGACGCCGAGCTCCAGAAGATGAACGCCGCGATCGTCGAGGCCGCGCGGCTGAAGGACGGGTTCCGCGTCGTGGAGCTTTCGAAGTCCATGCACCAGGCCAAGACGGACATCGACATTCTTCTCGAGGACCTCGAGAAGCTGACCGGGGAGCACCAGGAGAAAAAAGCGGAGTATGAGGCCCGGATCGCCGGGCTCGGCGGCGAAGGAGAAGGCCCTTCGGAAGGTTCCTGAGGGCCCGGATCGTTTGACTTGGGTTCCTCCCTTTGGTATAAGCGGAAAGGTAATGTTCCATGTCTGAGAGACGGCTCGCCTGGCTTCTTATAACCCTGTCTTTTGTCGTTTTTCCCGTATCCTGCTCGCGAGGGACGGCCTGGAACGAGATCATCGTCGCCGGATCCACGAGCATCCAGCCTTTCGCGGACAGGTGGGCCGAGGCCTTCATCAAGGGCCGGCCGGGCTGTTTCGTCAACGTCCAGGGCGGTGGCTCAAGCGCCGGCATCCAGGCCGCCAGGTCCGGGGCTGCCGATATCGGCACCTCTTCCAGGGAGTTGAAGGCCGATGAAAAAGACCTGAGGGAGATCGTCGTGGCCCGGGACGGATTGGCAATTATCGTTCATCCGGATAACCCGCTCTGCGGGCTCCGCCTGGCCGAGGTCAAGCAGATATTCACCGGAGAGATCCCTACCTGGAAATACCTGGGCGGGCCGAATGAGGCGATCACGGTCGTGACCCGGGAGGAGGGGTCCGGAACGCGCGGGGCATTCCAGGAACTGGTCATGGGGAAGTCACGGATCTCCAAGGGTGCGATCGTCGAGGACTCGAACGGGACGGTCCGGGAGATCGTGGCCGGAGACCCCAATGCCGTCGGCTACATCTCGCTCGGCCTCGTTGACGACAGGGTCCGGGCCCTCGAATTGGACGGGGCCAAGGCCTCCGAGGGGTCGATCCTGGAAGGACGCTACAAGCTCGTCCGGCCTTTTCTTTTCGTCACGAAGGGCGAGCTCACGGGCATGGCCATGGATTTCGTGGATTTCGTGCTCTCGCCCGAGGGGCAGGAGATGATCCGGAAGGAAGGGCTCCTCGCCGCCCGGTGACCGCCTTTCGCGGCCGTTGACGGCCGGGGCGGGGCTTCGAAACAAGAAATCGATGAACAAGCTGGAGAGGAACGAAAGGCTGGTCCGGCTGGCCCTGTTGTCCATCGCTTTTTCGGCGATCTCTGTCCTTGCCGTCATCACCGCCTTCATCTTCACGGAAGGCACGCCGATCATGTTCAAATACGGCTTCAAGAGCTTTCTGGGCGGGATGAACTGGTATCCCTCCGATAAGAGCTTCGGGCTCCTGCCCATGATCGCCGGATCCCTGATGGTCACGCTCGGCGCCCTCGTCATCGGGGTCCCTCTCGGCCTGTCCTGCGCGGTCTTCCTGACGGAGTTCTCGTCGAGAAGACTGCGGCGGACGATCAAGCCCGTCATCGAGCTCCTGGCGGGCATCCCTTCGGTCGTCTACGGGTTCATGGGCGTCGTCCTCCTTGTCCCTTTCATCCGACGGACCTTCGGGGGGCCCGGGCTTTCGGTCCTTGCGGCCTCGGTCATCCTGGGGATCATGATCCTGCCCACGATCATCAGCATCTCCATCGACTCGCTCCTGGCCGTCCCGCCCAGCTACAGAGAAGGCTCCTTGGCCCTCGGCGCCACTCGCTGGCAGACGATGAAGATCGTGCTCTTCCCGGCGGCGCGGTCCGGGATTGTCGCCAGCATCATCCTCGGAATGGGCCGGGCCGTCGGTGAAACCATGGCCGTGATCATGGTGGCGGGGAATGCCGTGGACGTGCCCGGATCTCTCCTCTCGCCCGTGAGGACGCTGACGTCCAACATCGCCCTGGAGATGGGCTATGCGAGCGGCGAGCACCGACAGGCCTTGTTCGCCACGGGCGTCATTCTCTTCGTCATCATCATGGTCCTGAACACGATCGCCAACGTGACCTCGTCCAGGAGGAAGGTCTAAGCCGATGCGCGTCAACCCGAGGCTCGAACAGAACGCGGTCAAGGTCGTGCTCATGGTTTTGACGGCGACGACCGTCGGCATCCTGCTCTTCATCATCGGTTTCATCCTCCGAAAGGGGATCCCTGTCCTGAGTCCCGCTTTCCTCAGCCATAACCCGATGGACATGGGACGGGGAGGGGGGATCTTTTCCACGATCGTCGGGACGCTCGTCCTGACCCTCGTCGCGGTCCTCATCGCGGCCCCCCTGGGGGTCGGAACGGCCGTCTTCCTCACGGAATACACATGGGAAAACAGGGTCACCCGGATCATCCGGTTCGGGGCCGACTGCCTGGCCGGGATCCCGTCCATCATCTTCGGCCTTTTCGGGTTCATCCTCTTCGTGACCAAGCTCAGGTTCGGCTGGTCCATCCTGAGCGGCGGCCTGACCCTGGCCTTCATGATCCTGCCGACGATCATCCGGACGTGCGAAGAGGCCATCAAGAGCGTCCCGGCCTCCTACCGCCAGGTCAGCTTTTCCCTCGGCAGCACCCGGTGGCAGATGGTCACGCGCGTCGTCCTGCCGGCGGCCCTGCCTGGCATCGTCACCGGGATCATTCTGAGCATCGGCCGGAGCATCGGTGAGACGGCCGCCGTCATCTTCACGGCCGGCAGCGCCCTTCACCTCCCAACGTCCATCTTTTCGTCCTCCAGGACGATGGCGGTCCATTTTTACATCCTGGCCAGGGAAGGGATCTCCATGTCCAACGCCTACGGCACGGCCGCGGTCCTGGTCATCTCCATCCTGATCATCAACCTCCTCACATATTACCTTATGGAAAGGTTCATCAGGAAATACTCATGACGACCGCCATCCGGGTCAAGGGATTCAGCCACTTCTTCGGAAGCGCGCAGACCCTGAAGGGGATCGACCTCGATGTCCTCCGGAACGAGATCCTGGGGGTCATCGGTCCGGCCGGCAGCGGGAAATCGACCTTCCTCGGCGCCCTCAACCGGATGAACGACCTCATCCGCGGGTCGCGGACGGAGGGCGCGATCGAGATCGACGGGAAGAACATTTATGACCCGGACATCAACGTCGCCGAGCTCAGGCGGAAGCTGGGCATGGTCTTCGCGACGCCCATTCCCCTGCCGCGCTCGATCTTCGAGAACGTCGTTTTCGGGACGCGGCTGGCCGGCTCCGGGAGCCGGACCGGTCTGGTCGGACTCGTTCAGGATTGTCTGGAGAAAACGACGCTCTGGGAAGAGGTCAAGGACCGGCTCGATGCTTCGGCCCTTAAACTCTCGGGGGGCCAACAGCAGAGGCTCTGCATCGCCAGGGTCCTGGCCCTTAAGCCCGAGTTCATTCTCCTCGACGAACCCTGCTCGGGCCTCGACCCCATTTCGACGGCGAAAATCGAGGATTCCCTGCGCCTGTTGAAACGAGACTACACGATCATCCTCGTCACCAACAACACGAAGCAGGCCGCAAGGGTTTCGGACCGGACCGCGTTCTTCCTCGGCGGCGAGCTCATCGAGGTCGGGCCGACGGACAGGATCTTCACCACCCCCGACGACCGGAGGACGGATGATTACCTTCGGGGGAGGTTCGGGTAAGACGACCATGAACATCATCGAAGTCCGCGACCTGTCCCTTTTTTACGGGGAGTTCCAGGCCCTCAAAAGGATCGACCTCAATGTCGAAGAGAGGCGGATCACGGCCCTCATCGGACCATCGGGGTGCGGAAAGTCGACGTTCCTCAGAACACTCAACCGGATGAACGACCTCATCGAGGGCGTCAGGATCTCGGGGAAGGTCCTCATCGACGGGGAGGACATCTACCGGCCCGGAACGGACCTCCTGGCCCTGCGCAAGAAGGTCGGCATGGTCTTTCAACGCCCCAACCCGTTCCCGTTGAGCATTTATGACAACGTCACCTATGGGCTTAGGGTCCACGGGATAACGGACAAGGCCGTCGTCCAAACCAGGCTGGAAAGGAGCCTCGAAGCGGTTCACCTCTGGAAGGGGCTCAAGGACAAGCTCTGGACCGACGCCCTGGCGCTTTCCGGGGAGCAGCAGCAGAGGCTCTGCATCGCCCGGGTGGTCGCCGGAGAGCCGGAGATCCTCCTCATGGACGAGCCTTGTTCGGCGCTCGATCCGATCGCGACCTCGAGGATCGAGGAGCTGATGTATGAGCTCGAAAAGAAGTACACGATCGTCATCGTCACACATAACATGCAACAGGCGGCCCGGGTCTCGGGCTTCACGGGCTACTTCCTGCTTGGGGAGCTCGTGGAGTTCGATGAAACCGACCGCATCTTCACCAACCCGTCGGACCCCCGAACGGAGGATTACATCACAGGCCGCTTCGGCTGAAAAGGAGTGAACCATGGACGACACCAGAAAGGTCATTCGCATCGGCATCGGCATCATCCTGCTGCTGGCGGCGATCGCCGGTGTCTATTATTTCGTCACCCGCGAGCCGGGTAAGACCGTCGAGGAAAAACCGCTTCAAGTGTCCTCCCCCCCGGCCACGGAAAGCACGGCCTCCGCCGCGTCCCTGGAAGCCTTGAGCCTGCCCTCGCTGGAGCTCGACAAGAGCGATGACATCCTCCGCCGTCTGGCCCAGGACATTTCGTCGCATCCCGGGCTTTCCAAGTGGATGAAGACACGGGAGCTCATCCGGGGATTCGTTACGGCCGTGGACAATATCGCCAACGGGATAAGCCCCAAGGCCCAGATCGATTTCTTCTCCCCGAAAGGGGATTTCAAGGCCGTCAAGAGGGACGGAGGGATCACCGCCGTCCTGGCGAGCTACGACCGTTACAACCCGGTGGCCGACGTCTTTATTTCCCTCGACGCCAGGGCCGCCGCCCGGTTGTACAACGCCCTGAAGCCTTTGCTCCAGCAGGCGTATAAAGAGCTTGGATACCCCGATGCGGATTTCCATGACACTCTGACCCAAGCGGTCGCCGAGCTGCTGGCGACTCCGGTCGTCGAGGGGCGGGTCCTGCTCGAAAAGAAGGTCGCGAGCTACGCCTATGTTGACGAGACGCTCGAAGGACTGAGCCAGGCCCAGAAGCAGTTTCTGCGGATGGGGCCGGACAACGTGCAGATCATCCAGACGAAGCTGAGGGAATTGGCCGTTGCCTGCGGCATTCCGGAATACCGGCTGCCCAAGGCACGGATCTATGCCCCAGAATGATTCGGCGCGGACCTATTTCCAGGGGAACGGTTCTTTTTTGGCGAAGTCCGGGACGAGGTGATCGCCGGGCAAGAAATGCTCCGGCTGGATGAACAGGTTCTCGAAGCCGAGCTCCAGCGCCAAACCCGTCACCTTGCGATATTCATCTTCGGTCAGGGGGCGCCGGATCTCCCCGGGCGCTTTGTAGCAGGGATGGTACTGGCTCATGAGGCTGAGGCCGATGAAGGGGGAAAGGTTGGTCTTGATCCAGCGGAGGACGGAAAGCGAATCCTCGACGCAGCCCGGGATGACCAGGTGACGGATGATGAGCCCTTTTCGGGCGGCCCCTTCGCCGTCGAGCTCGAGGACCGGCTGTTGGAGGGACATTTCCCGGACGGCCGGTCCGGCGTTCTCAAAATAGTCCGCCGCGCCCGAATACTTTTTTGAAATGTCCGGAGAGCGATATTTGATGTCCGGGAGATAAATATCGATGATCCCGTCCAGGCGGCCGATGACGGCCGGGCTGTCGTAGCCGTTCGAGTTGTAGACGAGCGGAATGGAGAGCCCCCGGGCATAAGCGATCCGGAGGGCCCTCAGGATGGGCAGGACGGCGTGGGTCGGCGAGACAAGGTTGATGTTCAGGGCGCCCTGCTCCTGGAGGTCGAGCATCATGCCGGCCAGCCCCGGGTCGCTCGCCGGGCTCCCCTCGTTGAGCCAGCTCAGCTGATAGTTCTGGCAGAACAGGCACTTCAGGTTGCAGCCGGAGAGGAAGATCGTCCCCGAGCCCCTCGAAGGCCGGCCGCCGGCCTGATCGCTCCGCGAAAGATCCGCGTGGCCGCTGAGGACCGGCTCTTCGCCGAAGTGGAGAAGGGCATGCGAGACGCGCGCCTGCACGCCGGTCTGGCAGACTCCCGTCGCCTCCTTCCGCCTGTCCACCCGGCACTTTCGCGGGCACAGCGTGCAATCCGATTCGACCCCGGACATTGCCTCCAGCGCCCGGTCGATCCTGTGAAGCTTGTCTTCGTTTTTCATGCGCGCCTTCGCAGGATATTCTAGCAGATATCTTAGGGTTTTTATTGATTTTAGCCCGGGGCGAAGATATATTGAAGGCCTTAAGGAGCCGGAATGATGCTGATCATGAAATTCATCGACTTCATCCTTCACCTGGACACGCATCTGTATGTTCTTATCGGAAAATACGAGATCTGGACCTACCTTCTGCTGTTTCTCGTCATCTTCTGCGAGACGGGCCTGGTGATCACGCCGTTCCTCCCGGGAGATTCCCTCCTGTTCGCTTGTGGATCGCTGGCTTCCATCGGCACGTTCAAGTTCTTCAAGGTCGGCTGGCTGTTCATCGTCCTGGCCGCGGCGGCCGTCCTGGGCGACACCATCAACTACTGGATCGGCCATGCCGTCGGGCCGAAGGTCTTCCAGAAGGAGAACAGCCGCTTCTTCAAGAAAGAGCACCTCGTGCGGACCCACGCCTTCTATGAAAAGCACGGAGGCATGACGATCATCATCGCGCGATTCGTCCCCATCATCCGGACGTTCGCTCCCTTCGTTGCGGGAATCGGGGAGATGAGCTACGGAAAGTTCATCAGCTACAACATCATCGGGGGGGTGGCGTGGGTGGCGTTGTTCGTCTTCGGCGGCTATTATTTCGGTAACATCCCGCTGGTCAAGAGGAACTTCAGCTTCGTCATCTTCGCCATCATCGTCATCTCGATGGTGCCCGGCATCGTCGAGTTCCTGAAACAACGCCGGAAGAAGAAAAAATAGGCCCGAACGACGCGCGGATCTTACCCAGGACCGGCAGCCTCATCCTTTGGTAATCCGTTAGGTCGGTGTGGAGGGGCGTGATCGTGATGAAGCCGCGCCCGGCCGCCAGGACATCGGCGTCGCTGTCGCCGGAAGCCCGGGGGTTGCCCGGTCCGATCCAGTAGGACCTTTCGCCCCGCGGGTCCTTCTTCTCGATGATCTCGGGGTCATACCTCTTCTGCCCCAGCTTGGCGACCTTGACCCCCCTGACCGGCGGGGGAGGGATGTTGATGTTGAGGGTGACCCCGGCCGGGAGCCCCTGCCTGAGCAGAAGGCGCGCCGCTTTCTCGACGAAGCGAGCGGCCGCTTCGAAATCAAAATTCCATTTCGCGTCCGGGATAAGAGAAACCGCGACGGAAGGGATGTCCAGGAATGTCCCCTGGAGCGCGGCGGCCACGGTGCCCGAGTAGGAGATGTCCTGCTGTCCGAGATTGCAGCCGAGGTTCATTCCCGAAAGGATGAGGTCGGGCTTTCGCGGCAGGAGCTTTTTCAAGGCAAGGTAGACGCAGTCGGCGGGGGTCCCGTCAACGGCGTAGATGCGCGGCCTGACCTTTTGGATCCTCAGGGGGCGGCTCAGGGTGAGGGAGAGGGAGTTGGCGCTCCGCTCCCTGTCCGGGGCCACAATCCAGGCGTCCGCGAAGCGCCTGACGCGGGCGGCCAGACTTAGGATACCCGGGGAGAAGTGCCCGTCGTCGTTGGTCAAGAGGACGAGGGGCCTTGTGGCGCGGCCGCTCATTTCTTGATCATGATGAGCAGCATCTTGAACGGACGCACGGCCTGCAGAGCGTGGGGGACGTTCGCGGGCATGATGATCATGTCTCCGGCCTTGACCCGGTTCGGCTCGCCGGCGATGAACACCTCGGCCTCGCCGTCGAGACCGACGACCATGGCGTCGAACGGGGCCGTGTGCTCGCTGAGCTGTTGCCCTACGTCGAAGGCAAAGACCGTGACGGTCCCGGTTTTTTTGCCGATGACCTCGTGGCTGACGATGGCTCCCGTCTGATAATTGACGACATCGGCCGGTTTGAAAACCTGGCCCGTCATGTCTTCGGGGCTCTTTTGTTTGGCGATCGGGGTCATGCCCTTCCTCCTGCGTTCTTCAATCCCTGAATCCCATTTTATCATACACGATTTTATTCATGGGTTCACCTCGCGGCGGTGTCCCGTCAACGAGTTCCTGTGCCATGAATGGTTTCCGGGGGGAAAATGTGGTCGGGACGGGCGGATTTGAACCGCCGACCCCACGCACCCCAAGCGTGTGCGCTACCAAGCTGCGCCACGTCCCGAACACGAGACCTGATTATAGCAGAAAACGGTGTATTCCCTAAGTCCTTTTTGTTTCTTTCTTTATGGAAGAGACAATGTCCTGGAGCTCGTCGCGGACATCGTAGAGCGCCTTTTTGAGCGTGTCCGGGTGGACCGGGGCGGTCGGGCGGAGCTCAAACTCCTCCTCGATGCGGCGCCTGATCCCGGCCATGGTCAGGGTCTTCTCGTCCAGGAGTTCCCGGACCCTCTTGATGATCTCGACATCCTTGGGGCGAAAGAACCGCTGGCCGCCCCCGGTCTTTCCGGCCCGGAGGAAGGGGAACTCCTGCTCCCAGGCGTCGATGGTCTTGACGTCGACCTTGGTCAGGCGGCTGACCTCCTCGACCTTGTAGGCCATTTTGGCCGGAGCGCTGCTGTTCTTGAAGAGCTTCGGCTCGACGGATTCGCTTTTCACAGCCATTTTTGTAAGCCTAACCATAGCATTTGTTTACGGCGGACGTCAAGAAAATTCGGGAGCAGGCTTTCGCGGGGGCCAACCGGACCGGCGCCCCAATCACGTTTTTCGCGCGCGATTTTGGCCGGAGGGTTTCCCGCCAAAAATTGCTGATAGGGTTCTTTCTTTAACGTGTTATAATCCACGCGCATGGCGCCTGATAATGAAGTCCTCGTTCCTCTCGCCGAACGGATGCGGCCGCAGGAGTTAGAGCGGCTCTACGGCCAGGAACACCTTCTGGGGAAGGGGAAGATCCTCACGGAGCTCATCGAGTCGAGCCACATCGTCTCCATCATCTTTTGGGGGCCTCCCGGATCCGGTAAAACGACCCTGGCTTACATGCTTGCCAAACGATTCGGCCTTCCCTGGGTGTTCTTCAGCGCTGTCCTCTCGGGCATCAAAGAGGTCAAGGAGGTCATGGCCAAGGCCGAGAAGCAGAGAAAGATGTTCGGCAAGCCCATGGTCCTTTTCGTGGACGAGATCCACCGCTTCAACAAGGCTCAGCAAGGAGCGTTCCTGCCTTACGTGGAAAGAGGTGATATCATCCTCTTTGGATCGACCACGGAGAACCCGTCCTTCGAGGTCATCGCGCCTCTGCTGTCAAGGACGAAGGTCCTGGTCTTGAAACCGCTGACCGCGGAAGCCTTGACGAAGATTGCGAACGATGCGCTCGCTGACGAGTCCTCAGGATTAGGGAAGATGAAGCTCCGGATCGACGAGGGCGCCCTCGAGATGATCATCAATTACGCCAACGGCGATGCCCGGCGCGCCCTGAACAGCCTGGAGATCGTTTCGAACCTGGCCAAAAAAGGCCTCATCACCGCCGAGAACGTCCAGGAGGCGCTTCAGAAGCGCGTTCTCCTCTACGATAAGACAGGGGAGGAGCACTTCAATCTGATCTCGGCCCTCCACAAGAGCCTTCGTAACAGCGACGTGGATGCGTCGCTCTATTGGCTGATTCGTATGCTGGCCTCGGGAGAGGAACCCCTCTACATCGCCCGGAGGCTGGTCCGTTTCGCATCCGAAGACGTCGGTCTGGCCGATCCCCAGGCTTTGGCCATAACCCTTCACGCCAAGGAAGCTTACGATTTCCTGGGAACGCCCGAGGGCGAGCTGGCCCTGGCCGAGGCGGTCGTCTACCTCGCTTCCGCTCCGAAAAGCAACCGGGTCTATGCCGCTTTCCAGGCGGTGACAAAGGACGTGGAGATGAGTCCGCACGAGCCCGTGCCCCTCCACATCCGAAACGCCGTGACGCCCCTCATGAAGGAGATCGGCTACGGCAAGGATTATCAATACGCCCACGACAGCGCTTCCTCGACAACGGACATGGAAACGTTCCCGGAGAGGCTCAAGGGCCGAAAGTATTATGAGCCGGGGACCCTGGGTTTCGAGAAGGAGGTCCGCAAGCGCATCGAGTGGTGGGAAGCGCTCAAAGAAAAGATCAGAAGCCGGAAGGGCTGAATTGTCACCCGCCGGCCGTCAAACGCGATTCGCAATCATGGTTCGTGTTCTTGATCGAAGACCGATCACGAACCGCGGACTACCGTTATTCTTTGTCTTTGTCCTTGATCAGATAATAGATCTCCCAGCTGATATCGTCGGCCAGGCAGCCGATGCAGGATTTCGGGGTCGTGGCCAGCTCCTCGTCCTCGATCTTATCCTTGATGATCTTCTTGACGGCCTTCCGTATCTTGTAGAGCAGAATATAATTGACCATGGGACCGCGCGCCCTTCATCATATCAGCTTGAAGAGGCCAAGTAAATACGGAATCGATCACTGGAAGCTCCGGTTTACGGCGGCGAAGCCTCCGCCGTTCCATGTCTTTGAACAGGCCGCGCTCCCGGAAGCCGAGGAGGAGATTTGACATCTCCGCGCGGTCAGAAGTATATTTCCTGCGTGATCAAGAAGGGAAATTCATCGATCGCCGCGGCGATTCCCTGCGCCGTAAGAAAAGGAATTTCCATCTCTGTCGGATCGATATCGTTTCCCCCGGATCGTCAAGGAGTCCTCATGAATGATCAAAGCCGCGTAAACCTCATTTGGACCGCCGCGATGCTCGTCTCGGCCATCGCCGGGATCGGCACGAGCGCCCTTCTCGCCCAGGACCGTCCCAAGCCCGGGCAGATTATCGTACATGCCAAACTCGAAGTCGTCGTCCCCGATTTCCCGGCCCAAGGCCTGATCCTGGACATCGGCGGGGGCGGCGAGGGCGTCATCGCCCAGCTTAAGGGTAAACAGGTCGTGGCCGTCGACCTGAGCAAGCGTGAGCTTGAGGAGGCGCCCGGCGAGCCCCTGATCAAGATCGTCATGGACGCCCGCGACCTCAAGTTCCTAGACACGACGTTTTCCACGGCCACAGTCTTCTTCACCTTCATGTATATCGATCCGGCCGACCATGCCAAGGTTCTCCAGGAGCTCCACCGCGTGCTCGCGCCCGGAGGCCGGCTCCTCATCTGGGACGCCATTTTCCCCAAGAAGACCGACCCGGGTAAGCTCTCAGTCCTTTTTCCGCTCCACATCAAACTGCCCAAGGCGGACATCAACACGGGATACGGCGTTAAGCTCATCGAGGAACAGGGGCCAGCCCATTTCGTCGAATTAGCCAAGACGGCGGGATTCGAAGTCCTCGCCCAGAAAGGCGAGAAGGGCTGGTTCCATCTCGAGCTGAAAAAAAAGGGCTGATTCCGGCGTCACGACCGTTCAACACGCAACGGGAAAACGAATTTCTCCCCCTCAACGACCTCGAGGAGGTCCACGCGGCCCCTGTCCGCGGCGAGGACCTCGTCTCCCTGGACCGATGGGCCGATGAGTCGATCCCCGGGGAGACGCGGGACCGCCTCCAGTCCCTCTCCTTCTTTTATGAACAATTCTACTGGGCCGTCCGGGAGCGCGGCTTCTCCACCCCGGCCTCCCGGTTCCGCGAGGTCGTGGAGAACCTCCGCCCCGAGCTCTTCGCAGACGCCGCGAGCCTCGTCTTCGCGGTCTTCTTTTCCCTCACGAAGACCGAAACGCGCCTGTTCAAGACCTTGATGCCCTGGGAAAGGACCTCCCTCCTTTTCCTGAAGGGGAAGGGGATAGGGGCGGTCCTCGAGAGCCTGGGCGTTTCGGACCCGGGGCTCCTCCGGACCCTCGGGACGCCCGATCCCGAACCCTCCGTCGAATTCATCCGGAGCCCGGACACGCACAGCGCCGACGAGGAAGGTCGTCTCTACGCCCCGAGCTACCTGAGGTTCGTCCTCCACCCGTACACTAAGAATATCTTCTTCCCGGGGGCCGGATTGCGGGCGGACCTGACGCGCATCCTCTTTCATGCCATCGAGGAGGAGATGACGGCCCGCCGGAACAAGGCCTTCTGGTCCCCGGAGGAGATCGAAGCCGACGCGGGCGTCCGCGAGGCCATCCAGGAAAAGACGCGGAAACCCGAGGGGGCCCCGGACGTCGCGGCCTTCGTCGAACACCTCCGGAGCATCCACGCGCGGACCCTGGCCCCGTTCGCGAGGGTCCGCGACGTGGGGGACTTCGCCGCCAAGCTCATCGGGGTCCTGGATTTCATCTACGCGAACAGCACGGCCCGGCCCCAATATTTCTTCCACCCCTACGCCGAGGCGTTCATGGACTGTCTCCTCGGCCTGGTCCTGAAGGAGATCGCCGATCCCGATACTCCCTTCGACCCGGCTCGGGTCCGCACGGGCGCGTGCGAGGATTATCCTTAAACCGTCCTGTGCGGACGCCGTTAACGGCCGGATCCGGGGGCGGCGTTCCGCGACCCGGACATTGACAACACCCCCGATTTCATGACATCTTTTGGCCGTCAGTTAGCCTGGCGCGGGAAACGAATGGCAAAGAACTTGAAGCGGGCCGCCTTCGTGGCGGCGGCGGTTCTCGCCGTCGTCCTCGCCGTCCGACTGGCCGGTGCGTGGAGCGGCCACCCGGGTTCCGACCTCCTTTCCTGGGACCAGGCCGCCCGGGCCGAGCAGGCCGTCCGCCTGGCCAAAGAAGCGGAATTTTTGGAGGCGAGCCGGTTCATCCGCCACGTCCTGTCCCTGAACTGGTGGCCGCCCCTCCACACCCTCGTCGTCTTTCCCTTCATCCTCGTCCTGGGGCCGACGCCGGCGGCGGTGGTCCTGCCGAGCCTCGTGGCGTTCGTCCTGGCCATCCTTGCTATCTTGTATTGTTACTCCGGCCTGTTCGCGGCCGCCGCTCGGGGCGAAGCCGTCGGGTTCGCTTTCCTGTTCGGTCTCGCGGCGACGAGCCTGCTCTTCCTGAGCAGCGCGACCTGGGTCATGCTCGAGGTCTTCGGGACAGGCCTGACCTTCTTCGGCTACGGAGCCTATTTTCGGGCCCGGCGAACCGGGAAAGCGCGGGATTACCGGCTCTGCGGCCTCCTCCTTTTCGCTCTGTGGCTGACGAAATACTACTACGGCATGGGATTCGGCCTGACCCTCCTCGTCTTCGAGACGCTGAGGTTCCGCCCCCGACTCCGCGGCGTCCCATCCGGGACGAAGGTCTTCCGTGCGCTCGTCCGGCCCGTCCTTTTTCCCGCGTACGGGATCCTGGCGCTCATCGCCTGGATCGGCGTCACCGGAGGGGGAAGGGTCTCGCTCTTCGGAATCTCCGCCTCCCTGACCGGGACCTACAATCCCATGACCTATCTTTATCTCTATGCGATGGCCGTCGGCCTCCTGTACGTCCTGAAGCACCGGCGGCGGCTCGCCGAGCGTCTGAAGCCCGGTCAGGCGGCGCTCATTTCGTGGGGCGTACTTCCCGCCGCCCTCTTCATGGCCCTTCCCGACAAGATCAAAGCGGTCATCATGAACCTGGAGGCGGGGAGCCTGCCCCCCTCCCCGGTCCTTGCGGCTCGCGGCCTTTTTTATCTGCGGTCCTTCTTACAGGACCACGCGCTTTTTGTCCCTCTCGGGGCCGTCGTCCTCGCCCTCGCGTTATCGGCCGCGCTCAAGCCCCGGGGAACCCCGCTCGGCGTCCGCGTCCTGGCGATCCATTGCCTGTTCGGAGGGGCCTCCCTGGTATTCGGGTTCAACCTCATGGAAGGCCGCTACATCGCCACCTTCGTTCCCGCCCTCTGGATGATCGCGGCCTGGGTGCTCGCTTCCGCCGCCGGCCGGTTCCCCGCCGGCGTCAGGACGGCATCGGCGGGAGCCATGGCGGCGCTGGCTGCCGGCTCGATTCTCGTTTCGCCTTATCCGGTCGGCAGGGCGGTCAAACAGCCCTGGGCGGGCTGGGCCCATCACGAGGAAGCGGTCAGGCGGCCGGTCGAAAGTCTCGTGGAAATGACCCGCGGGGCTCGGCATGTTCTCATGGCCGGGACCCGTGAAACGGGATTCAGCCCGCTCATCGGCTGGAGGGTCGAGTCCGAACACTACCGGGACAAAGACTTTCGGCTCTTCCTGGAGGATGCTGGCCCGGGAGGGATGACGACCGATGACTTTCGAGCCATGCTCGTCTCCGGGGCCCGCGACCGGATCGTCCTTTGTCTTGTGCAGGGAGGGACGGGACAGGATCGGTTGAGGGAGTGGGCGCGCCTCCTCGCGCGTTCCGGCCGTTACGGGAAGATCGGCTGGGCTCTTTTCAAGGAGCCCGTCGCGATGAGAGCTATCGTTTTCGGGACAAGCCGGGTCGCGAAGCCCAAACCCGGGTTCCGTCGGCGGGAGGTCAGGCCCCGTCCCCTTCTCCGGCCCTGAATCTCCCGAGCATTTCTCCGACGAGGCGGAGCGTGAGACCCACGACGTTGTCGTAATCGCCGACGAGCTCTTCCACGAAGGCGTCGTTCACTTCCTGGATGGCGCAGCTTCCGGCCTTGTCGACGTGGTCTTCCGTGTCCAGGTAGCCTTCGACGGCCCGCTCGTCGAGGGGCCGGAACCGGACGAGGCTCTCTTTGTGTCCCGTGAGGCTCCGTCCATCGTTCTTCCTGTAGAGGGCCCCCCCGATGATGACTCGGTGCCGGCGTCACGACCGTTCAACACGCAACGGGAAAACGAATTTCTTATCCCTGTTTTTCAGAAGATCAGCATAATTCTCCTTATTCATGTTGTCAAAAAACGTGCGCGCAAGTACAATACCCGGAAGAGCGCATGATGGACGCGATCAAGGTCGATAAACTGACGAAGAAATTCAACGGGTTCACGGCCGTGGACGAGCTGTCCTTCGATGTCGGGACCGGAGAGCTTTTCGGCCTCCTTGGGCCCAACGGCGCGGGCAAGACGACGACCATCAACCTGCTTTCGACTCTCCTCAAGACGACTTCCGGGTCGGCCCGGGTCGCCGGCTACGACGTCGCGAAGGCCCGCGACAGCGTCCGCAAGAGTATCGGCGTCGTCTTCCAGGAACCCGCCCTGGACGGCAAGCTTACCGGCCGGGAGAATCTTGAGTTCCATGCCATGATGTATGGCATGGGAAAGGCCGAGCGCCGGGCGCGGATCGACGAGGTCCTCCGCCTGGTCGATCTCGAGGAGAAGGCTTCGATGCTTGTCGAGAAATACTCGGGCGGCATGAAGAGACGCCTCGAGATTGCCCGGGGCCTCGTCCACAGACCGGAGGTCCTGTTCCTGGACGAGCCGACCCTTGGCCTCGACGCCCAGACCCGCCGTCACATCTGGGACTACATCCGGAAGCTCAACCGCGAGGCCGCCGTTACGATCATCCTCACGACCCATTACATGGAAGAGGCCGATTATCTTTGCGGGCGGGTGGCTATCATGGACCATGGCAAGTTCGTCGCCTTGGACACGCCCGCGAAGCTCAAGGACCTGCTCGGCGGCGATGTCGTCTCCCTCGAGGTCGAAGGGAACGCGGCCGCCCTCGAGGAAGCGCTCCGGGGGGTGGACTGGATCAAAAAGATCAAGCTCCACGAGGACGTCTTCAGCCTGACCATGGAAAAAGGGGAAAGGCGGATCCCCGAGCTTATCCAGACGGCTCAGGGGCTCGGCATCATGGTGAACTGCGTCCATCTCCGGAAACCGAGCCTCGAGGACGTCTTCCTCCATTTTACCGGGCGGACGATCCGGGAGGAGAACGCGGGCCAGAACGGCCGGTCCGGGCCCCCGATGAGGGGACACGGCAGGAGATGACAATGGCGATCAGCGCAACCGCGATCTACGTCCTCTGGCTCCGGGAAATGAAACGTGTCATGCGAGCGAAATCACGTATCGTCGGGGCCCTGGCCATGCCGCTCTTCTTCCTTGCGTTCCTGGGCCTCGGGTTCAACCGGATGGCCGTTCCCGGCATGTCCGGAGGCGTCCAATACATCCGGTTCCTGGTCCCGGGCATCATCGGGATGTCGTTGCTCTTTTCTTCCACCATGGGGGGGTTGTCTGTCCTCTGGGACAAGGAGTTCGGGTTCCTCAAGGAGATCATGGTCGCGCCTGTCTCCCGCGTCTCGATCGTCCTGGGCCGGATCGCGGGCGGGACGACGACGGCCCTAGGCCAAGGGGTGTTGATCCTCTGCATCTCCATGGTAGGGGGTTTCAGGCCCAGAGGGATCGTTCCTCTCGTCCTGGCTTTCGTCTTCATGGTCCTTATCTCAACGGCCTTCCTCGGCCTCGGGCTCATCTTTGCCTCCCGGATGAAGGACATGCAGGGCTTCGGCACCGTCATGAACTTCGTCATCTTTCCTATATTCTTCCTGTCGGGCGCTCTTTACCCTCTCGGGAACCTCCCGGTCTACGTCCGCGTTCTGACGTATATCGATCCGCTGACCTATGGCCTGGACGGCCTCAGGGGCGCCCTGATCGGCATCTCCACGTTCCCCATGGGTTTTGACCTCCTCCTCATGACCGCGATCTCCCTGGTCATGGTCTTTCTGGGCGCTTATTTCTTCGAGAAGAGCGAGAGCGCGTAGCCATGAATAAAAGAGCACCTGATGTCCGGGGACATCCGGGAGATCGGCTGGTCCGCCAGGTTTTCGAACGGATCCCGCGCCCTGCAAGGAGGCGAAAATGATTGGGAAGCGTTCGCTCATCGTTATCCCGGGCATGGCTTTTCTCGTTCTCACGGGAAGCCTGCTTCAGGCCAAGGTCACCACCCTGTATTCTCCCGACAAGAGGATCGAAGTGGCCGTATCCGTCACCAACAGGGTCCTCTATTCCGTCATCTGGGATTCTAATAAACTTCTTGACCCCTCGGCCATCTCCATGACCATCAATGACAACGTGATCCTGGGCCAAGGCCTCCTCAAGGTCGAGTTCATCGAGCAAAGAAGCGCGGACGAAAAGATACTCCCTCCCGTGAAAGAGAAACGGGCCGTCATTCCCGACCGGTGGAACGAGATCACTCTACACTTCAGGGGGAATTACGGGCTCGTCTTCCGGGCGTATGACGACGCGGTGGCCTACAGGTTCTTTACCGGCTACCTAAGGGATATCAAGATCAATTCCGAGGAAGCGACCTTTCTTTTTTCCGAAAACCATTCGGTCTGGTTCCCGTTCATCAAGAGCCTGCACACCTCCTTCGAGAGCAACTACACCTACCTGCCTCTCGCCGAGATCGGCTCGCAGCGGTTCGGTTTCGCGCCCGTCCTTGTGGACATCCCCGGGGGTCCCAAGGTCGCCGTTACCGAAGCCGATCTCGAGGATTACCCCGGGATGTTCCTCACGGGCAACGATAAGGGCGTGCCGATGCTTACGGGCACGTTCGCTCCTTTTCCTCTGGAAGAAAAACTTATGGAGAAGAGCGACCGCGAACTCGAGGTCATTAGGGCGGCGGACTACATCGCAATGACAAAGGGGAAACGGAATTATCCCTGGCGCGTTCTGGCGATCGCCCCGACCGACGGCCGGCTCATCGAGAACGACATCGTTTACAGGCTGGCCGCACCTTCGAGGATCAAGGACCCTTCCTGGATCAAGCCCGGGAAGGTCGCCTGGGACTGGTGGAACGCGAACAACATCTTCGGCGTCGGTTTCAAGTCGGGGATCAACACGGACACCTACAAACGCTATATCGATTTCGCCTCTGCGAACGGGATCGAATATATCATCCTTGACGAAGGCTGGTCGGCTCCGGACGACCTCTTCAAGATCAACCCGGAGATCGACATGACGGACCTCCTCGCTTACGCCCGGGGCAAGAACGTCGGGATCGTCCTCTGGTGCGTCTGGTACACTCTGGACAAGCAGATGGACCGGGCCTTGGACCAGTTCGCGAAGTGGGGAGTCAAGGGCGTCAAGGTGGATTTCATGAACCGGGATGACCAGAAGATGGTCGGGTTCTACTGGAGGTGCGCCGAGGCGGCGGCCAAGAGGCGTCTCGTCGTCGACTTCCACGGGGCCCACAAGCCGACCGGCATGCGCCGGGCCTATCCCAACGTCCTGACCAATGAGGGGGTCATGGGGCTCGAATACAGCAAATGGAGCGCCACGGTCACCCCCGAGCATGACCTCTTGATCCCCTTTATCCGGATGCTGGCGGGGCCGATGGACTATACGCCCGGAGCCATGCGGAACGCGCAGGAGAAGCCGTTCAGGACCGTTTTCGACGTTCCGATGAGCCAGGGGACGAGATGCCACCAGCTGGCCATGTATGTGGTTTATGAAAGCCCTCTCCAGATGCTTTGTGATTCCCCCTCGAGCTACGAGCGCGAGCCGGAGATCATGTCCTTCCTTTCCGCGGCTCCGACAGTCTGGGACGAAACAAGGGCTTTGGACGCCAAGGTGGGCGACTATTTGGCCGTGGCCCGCAAGAGCGTCCGGGATTGGTACATCGGCGCCATGACCGATTGGACGCCGAGGACACTCGAGTTAAAGCTCGATTTCCTGGACGACGGGACCTATGAGGCGGAAATTTACGCCGACGGGGCCAACGCGGACAGGTATGCCTCGGATTACAAGAAAGAGGTCCGGCAGGTCGCCAGGGGAGATGTCCTCAAGATCGAACTGGCGCCCGGCGGTGGTTGGGCCGCCCGAATTACCAAAAAATCCGAAAAATAGGTCCTCTCAATCCATCCCGTTCAAGCCCCCAAATCATACCAAACTAAAAAGAATCGCATTTCTTTTCGCGTGATTAGGGCAATGGCGTTGGGCGATGCCCGGAGGAGGTCGTTGGAGGGCGGAGCTGGCACGGATTCTAGACCGGAGGGAGAGCAGAGCGAAGCCCGGAGATGAAGCGGCCTGGCTTGCCAGGACAGGCCGCGGCCGACGGAGGGTGCGCCCCGAGCCTGAAATTCCTTCCTGCACGATAAGAAATGCTTGAATTCCGCTGTTGACAGCCGTTGTTCCGTCCGCTATGGTGTTGGCTCTTCTGGTGAAGGGAAGGATACAAGCTATTGTATATATAATAAGAGGTGTAGCACCTATTGATATTTTCCCTTGACATTGCTGGACCCGACTGCTATCATAGAAGCGGGTTTCTTTAAAGTCAGCGCTCGATTACCATGCATATAAGACATTTAAAGTACTTTCTTATCATGTTCGCCGTCCTCTTCTTTTTCGGCGGCCGGCCGACCGAATTCGGGAAGGAGAATACTTTCTTCCACGGTTTCTTGATCCCGAACCCGGTCATCCGGATCGGCCTGGGGGCGAACCTCAGGGACCTCCTCATCCGGTCGTCCTCGGGAATGAAGGTCTATGAGGTGAACGGGGGCTACACGCTTCTGGGCGATGACGTCGAGGAGGCCAGGATCAAGGGAGAACGCGAGGCGCTCACCGAGAAATTCGTCCTTCTGGTCGCTCAGACCAATGACAGGAAGGAAGCGGAGAAGATCGCCTCCGCACTCAGGGAGAAAATGAGCGGCAGGATCTTCGTCGAGGAGGCCAGGGAAGCCGGATCGGGCGGAGTTTTCCAGGTCAAGTTGGGGGACTTCTTGACCCGGGGGGATGCCTTGGTAGGGGTCGGCAGGCTGAACGCCCTGGGCATTAAGGACGTCTGGATCGTGAGGGAGGTGGTGACGCTGGAGGAGTCCAAACCCCATTGGATCCTCATCGAGAACGCGCTCCAGTCCCTGAGCCGGGACTCGGTTCTCTACTTCATCCCAAGCCATCCTCAAAGCGTATTGTCCTACAACGGCCGGAACTACAGGGGGATCCTCATTCTCCGGAGCACTGCGAAAGGGATCGTCCTCGTCAACCTCCTGAACCTGGAAGATTATCTCAAGGGTGTCGTCCCCGGGGAGCTCTCTCCCGACCAATTCGGAGAGATCGAGGCGCTCAAGGCCCAGGCCGTGGCCGCCCGGACCTACGCCGTCAAGAACATGGGACAATACAGGACGCTGGGTTACGACCTTAGCGACACGCCTTCATCGCAGGTTTATGGAGGGCTGGACGCAGAAAGGCCCTTGAGCACCCAGGCGGTCGATGAGACCAAGGGGGAGGTGGCCCGATATCGGGGAGAGCTGATCAATGCCCTCTACATGAGCACCTGCGGCGGGATGACTGAGGACGTGGAGAACATCTTTTCCGGCAGGCCCGAGGCTTACTTGAAGAGCACGGAATGCGGTTATGAGAAACGGCCGGAATGGCAGATCGAAGGCCCTCAGTCCCTTGTTCCCATCCCGGCGGCAGGACGGGACATGTCTCCCGACCTGTCCGAGCTCATCAGCCTGCAGGTCCTCCCGTTCAGGACCGATCCGGCCTTCTTCAACGAACCCTGTCCTTTTGATGAGGCCGTCGCCGCGATCCGACAGGCCCTCCGGGTGGTGGGCAAGGCCGGTGACGGCTTTTCTCCTCAGCCTTCGGAGCTCGATTTCCCGGGCCTGGCCCGGCTTCTCGTCTCGGCCTTCGGATGGCAGGGACATGTCGAAAACCTTCTTCTGCCGAGCGAGGTCAACTTCAGCTTGAAGGACGTCGCGGGAGTCCTGGCCCGGGACAGGAACAACCTGGCCTATTGCCTCCAGATGGGGATCTTCCCGTTCCTGGCGGCCGGCCCGCAAAGCGCTGGACGCGCCGTCACGAGGGCCGAAGCGGCATTCGCCCTCTCGAGGGTCCTGTCCGGATACGGAGACCCCTATCACAAGGGTGTTTTCAGGGGGGCTGCGGCCGGGACGATCGAGGTCGAAGAAAATGCCCAGCGCAAGATCCTGAGGCCGTCTCAACAGATGTTCCTCGTAAGAAATCTGGACGGCTCGCGTTCCTTCGCCGGCCGGCTCACCCTCCTCGGAGGCGAAAGGCTGCGTTGGCTGGAGAGGGAAGGGGAATTGCCGTTTCTCGAAGTCTTGTTCCCCGCCAACACCAACGTCATGGACCGCTCTTCGCGGTTCAACCGCTGGCAGGTCCGGAAATCGCGGGAAGAGCTTGAGGCCGTCATTAACCAACATTACCCGATCGGGAGTCTCATCGATATCGCCGTCCGGAAGCGGGGGCCTTCCCATAGGGTCCTGGAGCTTCTCATGACCGGGACCGAGCGCCAGACCGTCGCCAGAGGCTTGAGGATACGCACGGCCCTGGGCCTCCGGGACATCCTTTTCGAAGTGGACAGGGAATACGATGCGGAGGGGCGCGTGACGCATTTCGTCATTTCGGGAAGGGGATGGGGGCATGGTGTGGGTCTGTGCCAGGTTGGGGCCTACGGCATGGCCCAAGCCGGCGCAAAATACCAGGACATCCTGAAAAAGTACTATCGCGGCGTCCATATCGACAAGATCTTTTAGCTCCCTTAAGCTGTTGACGCAACCCTTGCGAGGAGTAAAATAGAGGGCTGTATTCGACGAGCCGGCGGATAAGGGCTTACGTTCGACAAAGTATTTCTTGAGATCCTCCCGGAACGGCCGGACGGTGAACATAGGAGAGAAACGACAACGTGAAGTCTGGAAGAATAATACCCGGGGTCCTCTTATTCGTATTGAGCTTGCCCCTCCTCTCCGGGGCACAAGCGTTGAAGGCCGTCCGGGTCGCTCATGCCCCCAAGCTCGACGGGGACCTGTCCGATGAGGTCTGGAAATCCGCCGAGCCCTTCACCGGCTTCCGAATGGTCGAGCCCAGGCCCAACCAGGAGCCCACGGAGAGGACCGAGCTGCGGGTCCTCTACGACGAATCCAACCTCTATTTCGGCGTTCGCTGCTTCGACGGCGAGCCGTCCAGGATCGCCGCCAATTCCATGGCCCATGACGGGAGCGACGAGCATTCAGAGAACGATGATATCATCCGGGTCCTCCTCGACCCATTCCAGGACAAGCGCAACGCCTACATCTTCTTCGTCAATCCCCGCGGAGCCCGTAGCGAAGGGCTGGCGTCGGGTGAGCACTACAGCCTCAATTGGGACGGGATCTGGGAAGCGAAGGCCAGGATCGTGGCTGACGGCTGGAGCGCAGAGCTCCAGATCCCGTTCAAGACGATCTCCTTCAAGCCCGGCCTGACGGTCTGGGGCATCAATGTCGAGCGCTATATCCCCCGTAAGCTCGAGACGATCCGGCTTTCGGGGACCAACCGGGACAACTTCTTCTACAACCCGGTTGAAGCGGCTGCTTTGGAGGGCATCCAGGACGTCAAACAGGGAAAGGGGTTCACGTTCCGCCCCTACGGGATGGCCAGTGTCCTGAAGGACCATGTCATGGGTGGAGGGTCTGAAGGGAAGATCGACGGCGGCTTTGACATCTACAAGAACTTTACGCCCAATTTTGTAGGTGCGTTCAGCTACAACACGGACTTCGCGGAGACCGAGGTCGACGATCGCCAGATCAACCTGACGCGCTTCGCCCTTCGCTTTCCGGAGAAGAGGATGTTCTTCCTCGAGGGATCGGATATCTTCAGCTTCGCTTCGAGCGAAAGCTTCACCCCGTTCTTCAGCCGCCGGATCGGTCTCGTCAACGGCCGGCAAGCCCCGATCACCTTTGGCGTCAAGGTCTATGGCAAGATCGGCGACACGAACCTGGCCATCCTGGATGTCCGGACCGACAGATTCGGGGAGTTCGCCGGAAGGAACTTCTTCGCGGCCCGCATGTCTCAGAACATTTTGGAGGAGAGCAAGATCGGATGGATCTTCACCAACGGCAGCCCGACCGGCGAGAAGAATTCCCTGGCCGGGGCGGACTTCACCTATCAGACCTCTCGTTTTGCCGGCAACCGGAATTTCTCGGCCTCCGGCTGGTATGCCTATAACTGGAACGAACGGAAACAAGGCCGTCACCAAGGGTATGGATTCAGACTCGATTACCCCAACGATCTCTGGGATATCGGGACCTCGTATGCCTACTACGGCGATTCTTTGGACCCCGGGCTCGGTTTTGTGCCGCGGAACGGGATCCAAACCGCGTACGGCCGGATCTCCTTTCAGCCGAGACCGGAAAAAGGTCACCTGGGCCGGATCGTCCGCCAGTTCTTCTTCGAGTTCAGCGGGGATTATTACTGGGACCTTGCCGGAAACCTCGAGACGCGCATGCTGTTCATGGCTCCCTTGAACCTGGAGACGCAAGGCGGTGAGCACATCGAGTTCAGCATCAACCCCAACCGGGACGTCCTGCCCTATGATTTTGAGTTATCCGAGGGCGTCGTCCTGCCCGCCGGGCCCTATGACTTCACCAACTACAACATAGAATTCAGCACGGCCGGCTTCCGTCCCGTGGTCGCCGACCTGGGCTGGCGTTTCGGCAATTTCTATTCCGGCCGTTATGATGACGCGGAGTTGGGGCTGAGCCTGAAATACAAGGGCTACGCGACCGTTTCCCTGAACGCCAATTTCGTCCGGGGCAGGCTGCCGCAGGGGAACTTCAATGAGAATGTCTACCAGATCAAAGCCGACCTGTTCCTTTCGCCCGACCTCGGCCTCATGAACTACATCCAGTATGACAACGTTTCCCGTGAGCTTGGCTGGAGCATGCGGCTCCGTTGGCGGATCTCTCCGGGAAACGAGATCTTCATCGTCTATAACAAGAATTGGGAAAAGCGCTGGGACCCCTCGAGCCGGTTCTTTCCGCTCGAGGAACGCGGCGTGCTGAAGGTCTCGTTCTCGATCAGGCCTTAGAACGTTCCGAACCCCCGGGGGCCCCGCTTTATTAAAAAGTGAAATTCGCACTGCCATGCTTTTTCGAAGTGAGAAAATCGACTCGATGTTCCCTCTCAAAAGGGGAAAAAAGCGAAAAGGGGGAATGGGCCGCCGCACGAACGCAAATTGACAGCTCTGGTTTCAGCGGATATAATTCGCGCAAAACGGATGATAATTCGGGAGATAGGCGATGATTAGGACTACGGCGCTTAACAAGGACAGAACCGAGGCCAGGGAATACCAGACCCCGACATCCGGCGTGTTCTTCAAGGTCAACAAAGTCCTCTGCGACAGGAGATCGAAGTTCCAGAAGATCGAGATCATCGAGAACAAGGAATACGGCCGGGTCCTGCTCCTCGACGGGCTCGTCCAGACCACGGAGAAGGACGAGTTCTTCTACCACGAAATGCTCGTCCACCCGGCCATGGCTTCCCACGGCCGGCCCAAGAGAGTCCTCATCATCGGCGGGGGAGACGGCGGGGCCCTGCGGGAGGTCCTCCGGTATCCCGTCGAGAGGGCCTGGCTCTGCGAGATCGACGGGCAGGTCATCGAGGCCTGCCGGAAGCATTTCGCTTGGCTCGGACCGGCCTTCAAAGACGGCAGGGCGGAGCTTGTTATCGGCGACGGCAACATGTTCATCCGGAAAACGAAAGAAAAGTTCGACGTCGTCCTCGTGGACTCTTCGGACCCGGTCGGGCCGTCCACCATCCTCCACAGCAGGGCATTCTACGAGAAACTGAAGACGCGCCTCGCGCCCGGCGGCATCATCGCGGCCCAGGCGGGCTCCCAGGTCCTTCATCTTGAAGAGCACAGGGAGAAGAGCCTATTTCTGAAGAAGCTCTTCAAGCACGCGTCCTTTTACCTCGGTCCCGTCCCGACCTATCCGGTGGGCATGTGGTGCTACAATTTCCTCTCGGACAGCGTTGATCCCTTGGCCAAGAGACAACTCAGGGTCCCCGGCGGTCTCAAGTACTACAACCCCGGAATCCATCGGGCGGCCTTTGCTCTGCCGAATTTTCTTGCGGATAAGGTCGGCTGAAATCGTTGAGTTCGAACGGACCAATCTGAGACGAAGGAGCCTTATTTTTTCGGCGTAAGACCGAGGATTTTTTTCAGCAGCGCTTCATTCTTGGGGAACTGACCGGCCGCGGGCAGACGGGAGAGGAGTGTTGCCCAATTCAGGTCCATCGCGAACACCTTTTTGAACAGGGGCAGACTTTCGTCGACCCGTCCTGTTGAAGCCAGGGTGACGGCGGGCCAGAACACCATTTCGGCGTTGTCCGGGAACATCTCCATCGCCGCGGAATACTCGGAAACGGCCTCGTCGATCTTGTTTTCCGTGACAAGCTCATCGCCCCTGTTCATGAAGTTATAAGCCTTGTTGAGCCTGACGAGCCTTTTCAGTTCGGGGACCGGGTCCAAGTTGTCTTCGACCCTCAGGTCATAGATCCTGTCCTTCCACCAGAATCCGGAACCCTTGGCCTTGACCACGACGACGGCCGCGGATTGCTTGCCTCGGATATCGCCGCCTTCCTTCTGCGCGGCTTCGAGGGCGGCCAGAAGCCTGTCGACGAGTTCGCCACTGGCGGCTTCAAAGGCCTTGGCCATGGCCGGCCAGACGGTGGGCTTGAGCATCATGTTGGCTTGGCAAGAATAGCCGTCGCCGACGAAGTTTCCCGCTTCCGCAATGCAATTTTTCCCCGTGTGGGCGGCGACCCGCCCACGGACGTCCACCATGGCTACCTGGCGGACATCCTCGTTCCTGTCCGCTTTGAGCAGCGCGGCCAGGGCTTCGCCCGGGGTCTTCCCGGCCTTCATCAGCTCGAGCCCAAGGGGGCCATAGGAAGGCTCGACGAAAGATTGGGTAGCCACGGCCCCGACACCCGCTTCAGCCCAGGTCACGATGGACCCAACGGAGAACCAATGGGACTGGACGGCGACACCCATGTCGCCCGTATGCTTGTCAATGGCGACGATGGAATAGGTGTGCACCGGGCGCCGGGGATCTTCCCGGGCGAGGGCCGGGGCGGCGACGAAGACGGGGAGGAGCAAGAACAGGACTTTTTTCATGGATCTTATCCTCATGGAAACGAATCGTTGAGCGTTCCTTCGGCGTGACGTTTCGAAAGGACCTTCAGCATGTCCGAGGTCATCGCCGCCAAGTCGAAGGAGGGTTCCCAGTCCCACTCCTCTCGCGCCGCCGAGTCGTCGAGGGACTCCGGCCAGGAATCGGCGATGGCCTGCCGGAAATCGGGGGCGTATTCGCAGACGAATCCCGGGATGTGTTTCCTGATCTCCGCCGCCAGTTGGCCCGCCGTGAAGCTCATGGCCGCGACGTTGAAGTTTGCGTGGTGTTTCAGCCGGGAAAAGTCGGCCTCCATGAGGCCCAGGATGGACTTGAGGCAGTCGGGCATATACATCATGGGCAGCCTCGTTTCCTCCCTGAGAAAACATGTGTAACGCCCGTTCTTGACGGCGTCATAGAAGATGGCCACGGCGTAGTCGGTGGTGCCGCCGCCCGGACGCATCTCATGGCTGATGATCCCGGGGAAACGACAGCCCCTGATGTCGAGGCCGTATTTTTGGACGTAGTAGCTGCAGAGGTTCTCTCCGGCGACCTTGGTGACTCCGTACATGGTCATCGGGTCGAGGGTGGTGTCCTGGGGCGTACGAACCCGGGGGGTGGCGGGCCCAAAGACAGCGATGGAACTGGGAGTGAAGATGCGGATCGACCCGAGCCCGCGGGCGGTCTCGAGGACGTTGCAGAGCCCGTTGATATTGACGTCCCAAGCCTTCTGGGGGGCTTTTTCGCCGTTGGCCGAGAGGATGGCCGCGAGGTGGTAGATCGTATCGATGTCGTGCTTTCGGACGACCCTTTCGACATCCGCCCGTTCCGTGACGTTCAGGGGTTCGAACGGTCCGGCGCCGAGGACCTTTTCTGAAGGCCGGATGATGTCGGTCACCAGAACGCTGTCGGCCCCATACCGTTCCCTGAGGAGGACGGCCAACTCGGAGCCGATCTGCCCGGCTGCTCCCGTGATCATGATCCTTTCCGTATCTTTCATCATGGCCCAACCTCACAAGGGGATGTTCCTGTCATGAAAATGAAATACACTTATAGCCCGGCCGGCCGCGGAAGTCAACACGCGACCGCCCGGAGGGACCGGAGGACTTGCCTTCTTCCGGCCGTTCGACTACAGTAAATGACCTAAGGAGAGAGGACCATGACCATAACTATCGACGGCCACGGACTGACGATCGAAAAGGTCGTCCAGGTCGCGCGCGGCCACGAACCCATCGCGATTTCCTCGGAATCCAGGAAGCGGATCGAGAAATGCCGCGCCCTCCTCGAGGACAAGATCCAGAAGAGGGAGATCATGTACGGCGTCAACACCGGGATCGGTGAGCTGGCCGAGGTCATCCTGACCCCCGAGCAGGTCGAAAAATACCAAAAATACATCGTTTACAGCCACGCGGCCGGATACGGGAAGCCGCTTCCCGAGGAGGCGGTCCGGGCGGCCATGCTCAGCCGGATCAGTTGCCACTGCCATGGCCATTCCGGGTTGAGGCCCGTCGTGACCGAGACGCTGGCCGAGATGCTGAACAAAGGGGTGACGCCCGTCGTCTGCGAAAAAGGCTCGGTCGGCGCCTGCGGCGACTTGTCGCCCATGTCCCAAATCGCCTTGGGCCTGATGGGCGAGGGCGAAGCGTTCTATAAAGGCCAAAGGCTCCCGGCCAAGGAGGCTTTGACCAGGGCCGGAATCAAGCCCGTCGTCCTCGAAGCGCGAGACGGCCTGGCCGTCATTAACGGTTCGAACATCATCGCAGGCCTGGGGTCGATCGAGGTCCACGACGCCGCCCGCTGGCTCAAGAACTCGGAGATCGCCGCCGCCATGACCCTCGAGGTCCTGAACGCCAATATGAAGGCCTACGACGAGCGGCTCCACAAGGTGAGAGGCTACCCCGGGGCCCTGGAGTCGGCGGAAAACGTCCGCCGCATCACCGAGGGGAGCGAGCTCCTCGCCCAGAAAGGCAAGAAGGTCCAGGACGCCTACAGCCTGAGGAGCACTCCTCAGGTCGTGGGCGCGGCCAAGGACGCCTTGAAGTGGGCGCGTTACATGTTCGAGATCGAGCTCAACGGGGCCGCCGACAACCCCGTCTTTTTCCCCGATGAACAGATCGTCCTGACCGGCGCCAACTTCCAGGCAGTCCCGATGGCCTTCGCCCTTGAGCTTGCGGGAATGGCCGTGACAACGGTGGCCGTGCTGTCCGAGCGCCGGCTCAACCGGCTCATGAACCCTCACCTCAGCGCGGGCCTGCCCGCCTTCCTGACCAAGGGCGCGGGCATGTTCTCGGGGTTGATGCTCACCCAATACACGGCGGGGGCCCTCGTCTGCGAGAACAGGGTCCTCTCCACTCCGGCGGCCACGGGCTCCATCTCGGCGGCCGCGGACCAGGAGGATTTCGTCAGTATGGGCATGACGACGACGCTCAAGACCCGGCAGATCCTGGACAACGCCCAGGCCGTCCTGGCCATCGAGTTCATGGCGGGGGCCCAGGCCATCGACTTCCGCAAGCCGGTCGAACCGAGCCGGGGGATCCAGGCGGCTTACGACGTCATTCGGAAGCACGTCGCCCGCCTCGAGGAGGACCGGCCGCTCTATAACGACATCAACAAGCTCAAGGAGGTCGTGGAATCGGGCGAGATCCTGGACGCCGTTGAGTCCGCGGTCGGAAAGCTGAAATAATATCGCCCTTGCCACCGGCCCGGAAGGGGGCAAGGCCAGGGGGAGCTCATGAGCATGGGAAGGATCGTTCTCGTCACGGGGGCGGCCAAAGGGATGGGCCGCGTGATCGCCATCAAGTTGGCGGACGAGGTTGGGGCCGTGGCCGTCCATTGCTTTAATTCCAGAAAGGACGCGGAGGACACCGCGGCCGAGATCCGAAAAAAGGGGAAGCAAAGCGCTGTCTTCACCGCGGACCTCACGGACGAAAAGCGGGCCGCGGACCTGGTTCGGGAGGTCGAAAACGAGTTCGGCCGGCTCGACATCCTGGTCAATACCGTCGGCCCCTTCTTGGTCAAGCCCTGGCAGGAGCTCGACGGCGCCGATTGGGACAGGATATTCCGGGAGGTCCTCGAGAGCTCCTTTTTCTGCCTCAAGGCCGCCCTGCCTGGGATGAGGGAAAGAAAGTGGGGGAGGATCATCAACATCGGCTACAGCCGGGTCGAGCAGCTGGGTTCCTTCCCGTCCATCACGGCCTACGCCGCCGCCAAGACCGGGCTCCTCATCCTGACCCGCACGACCGCCGTCTCCGAGGTCGGGAACGGAATCACGATCAACATGGTTTCGCCGGGTCTTATGGAGGGCGGCGCGCTTCCAGCCGGCAAAGTCCCGCCGGCCGCTATCGGGACGTTCCGCGACGTCGCCGGGGCCGTTGCCTACCTGGCCTCTGAAGAGGCCGGCGCCGTCACGGGGGCGAACCTCATCGTCGCCGGCACTTGGAAGATGTGATCGCTGCCTCGATGGCCCCCAAGATCGCCGTCCCGGAGCCCGTTTCCGCAGGCATCATCCTTTCCTATAAATGCTCGAGTTCCTGCCGGCACTGCATGTACGCGTGTTCGCCGGCCTGGAAGGCCGATTGGATGTCCGACAGCCTGCTCGAAAGGACGCTGGGCTATCTGGCGGGACGGATCGCCCCGGCCCCCGAGGGCCCCGATGGGGTCGGCATCAACCAGGGCCTCCGCTTTACGGGAGGGGAGCCTTTCCTGAACTTTGACCTGCTTATGAAAGCGGCGCGCCGGGCGGCGGCGCTGGGCATCCCTTCGACCTTCGTCGAGACCAACGGTTTCTGGTGCAAGGACGACATGACGGCGAAATACAGCTTCTTCGATCTTAAGGAGGCCGGTCTCAAGGGCGTGTCGGTCAGCGTCAACCCGTTCATCGTCGAGGAGGTGCCGTTCGAGAGGACGGCCAGGGCCGTCCGTTATGGCCGGGAGGCCTTCGGAAAGGCCTGCATCGTTCACCAGGAATATTACTTCTATCAATTCCTCAGGCTCGGGACGACCGGCACAATGACCTTTCGGGAGTACCTCGCAAGGGGAAGGGAAGGATTGTCCCAAGGCGAACTCTTTCCCATGGGACGGGCGGCATACGCTCCCGGCCTCTTCCGGATACAGGCCGCCGCCCAGTTCTTTGGACGGGACTGCCGGGCGGAGCTTTTCGCCCCCCGCTGCGCTCATTTCGACAATTATGGGAATTACGTGGCCGGATATTGCGGCGGGATCGCGCTGAGTTCGTTGGACCGCCTTGCGAACGGCGATCGCGAGGTGGACCCGGGCGAACGTCCCGTCATCGCGGCCCTCCTCACCGACATCAAGGACCTTCATGACCTGGCGGTCCGCGATTTCGGCTATGTTCCGAAGGGATGCGGCTACGTTTCGAAATGCCACCTCTGTGTCGACATCCGGAAGCACCTAGTCCTTTCCGGCGCCCGGTTCGCGGAGCTTCAGCCCGGAGAGTTTTATGCCCGCCTGGAGGACCCGAGATCATCCCCGTGATCCGGAGAATTCCCGTCTGAGAAAATAAGCCCCGACGAGGCGTCTCTCGTAGCGGGCGGCCGACCGCCGATAAGTTCATGGAGGAGAGACGTGACCAAGAAACTTACTCATGAGGAATTCGTCAGGCTGGCCATCGTGAAGTTGCGGAACGGGAATTTCAAGGGGATCCACTCCGTTTTTAGCGGCTTCAACGAGGCCTTCAGGAAGTATTACGAAGGTGATGACCCGGTGCAGGTGACGAACGGGTTCGGGGAAGAGGGAAGGCTCGTTATCCGGCCGGTGAAGAGCGGGGTGATGCTCTATCTGCCCGAGGACGCGCCGCAGGGGGACAGGGGAGAACAGGCCCTGCGAAAGATGGGCCTTTTGGAATAAAAAAGAGCGGACGTCCGGGTCATGACCCGGACCGGCGAGATCCCCCGGGTCCCCGGGGTTCTCGCCGGGATCAAAGAACGTATTTGTAAAGGTTCATTCCGGCCGGGAGTTTGGCCTTTTCCTTATAGATGTCCCAATAATGGGTCCGGGCCTCCCTGAGCTTCTTGTAAAGCGGGTGTCCTTCATCGGGGACATGGGTGGCGACGATCTTGAGGTCGTTATCGACCAGGACGAGCTTGGCGCACCTGTTCAGGATGCCGGCGGTGCCGATGCTGCATACGGCGACAAGCTCTTTCGACCGGACCTTCTCCAGAAGTTCCCGGTAGGCGATATGCCGTTCCATAACGGGGACCCCCATTTCTCTGAGGACGGCCACCATGCCCTGGATGGTCACCGACGGGAGGATAAGATTGCTCTCCGGGATCTTGATGACGGAACCGTCACGGAGGGCGAAGAGACAGCAGGAGGAGTCCCATTCCGTGACCTGACGGTCCTCGAGGTTTCCACGCGGGTTATCGTCCAGGAAAAGGGCCGCGGCCGCCTCGGGCGTGATCTTTCTGGCTTCGTCGATGGCCTTGACGCTCATCAGGTAGTTGATGCCGAGCTTGAGACAGCCTGTCCCATTGACCCCCATGGCCCGGACCAGGTGGGGGATGACGACGCCGCAGAACGGCTCGCCGAGATATTGGTCGTAACGGCAGGCGAGGGCCCGGATGGCGGGCTGGTTGGGGAAGGTGACCCCCATGGAGTGTTCCTCATCGACCGTGAAAGGCCTCAGATATCCCTGGGCGTCGAGCGCGGCCATCTCCTCCAGGAAAGGCCGGATGTCCGGGTCCACGAAATACTGGTGGATGAAGATGCTCTCAAGCTCCTCCGATGACGGGACCCAGCCCTGCTGGTCCTTACCGAGGTTGAAGGCGATGCCCCTGCGGAGCCGTTCGAGGTTCTTGTGCCAGTTGAGGAAGGTCACCTCGAGTTGCCCCTTAGGGTTCCTTTTGCAATAGAACCTGATGCCCTCAAAACAGATGAACATCGCATACATGATGGAGCGGGAAAGCGCGAACACCTTCGCCTCTCCCTCGAAGATCTCGAATTGTTTGTTGGGAAGGAGGTAGCGCATCTGCTTGGGCATCCATTTCACGCCTTCGAACTTAGCCATGAGATATCTCCTTTATGA
>Ga0315289_10001240_pt1 | contig 39911 bp, 28 predicted proteins | sample YL17G11_40_MG_FD_203452 | JGI IMG/M metagenome (GOLD analysis project Ga0315289, IMG submission 203452) | Sediment microbial communities from Yellowstone Lake, YNP, Wyoming, USA - YL17G11_40 | ecosystem: Environmental > Aquatic > Freshwater > Lake > Sediment | place: USA: Wyoming | collected... | reverse complement strand
TGCGGCAAGGACGCCCTTCACCTTGCCGAATTCCAACACCCTGAGCACATCAGGCTCCATCAGGTTCTCTCACTTTGCCTTGCCGTAAGCGGCAAGGACGCCCTTCACCTTGCCGAATTCCAACACTCTGAGCACATCCGGCTCCATCCGGTTCTCTCACTTTGTCTTGCCGTAGGCGGCAAGGCAGCCCTTCACCTTGCCGAATTCCAACACCCTGAGCACATCAGGCTCCATGCGGTTCTCTCACTTTGCCTTGCCGTAAGCGGCAAGGGCGCCCTTCACCTTGCCGAATTCCAACACCCTGAGCACATCAGGCTCCATGCCGTCCTCTCGCTCTTGCTCGTTCTTTTACTCGTGCTCGGCGGATAACGCACCTGGATGCTCCCGCCGCCGAGCCGACGGGTATTCTACGCCAATCCTGCGCCTTCAGGCAAAAGTTCAGTCCCTTTCCTGCTATGTAAGGCGTCACTCGACAATAGCGCCAGGAATGATTAGACTTCGTTCAGCACGGCATCAGGCCGGGGCCTATGCAGCGGTGCAGGCCCTGGCCTCGCCGCCACGATCTGCGCTGAGGAAAACCATGAAGGTCAAGTGTGAGTGCGGACGCAAGTTCGAGGTGCCGCCGGGCGCGCAAAGCGCGAAATGCCCCGGATGCGGACGCAAGGTTCAGGTGCCGGCATCCGACGACTGGCTGCTTGCCATGGATGTTGACAGCATCTCGCTTGAGACGGAGCAGCCGGCCCCGACGCCGACCGAAGGACAGGCCGGCCGGCCCGCGCCGACAGCGCCCCAGGGTCCCGGCCCCGTGCCGGTGCAACCCAGGCAGGCCGCTGAAGGCACTCCAAAGCCCCGGCCGGCGGGCGCCGGCCCCCGTGTGCCCCCTCAAGGTGGCCGGGGCGCGCTCGGCGTCGGCAGCCGCGCCGACGCCATGATGAAGCCCCGCGAGGCAGGGCCCCCGCCTGAGCGGCTGCTGGGGCTGATGAAGAGGCTCAAAGAGGATCCGAAGGCTTGCCTCCCGTACTTTGAGGCAGGCATTAAGGGCAAGCCCTTCATAGTGGAACTGGCCGGGGCCTTCGTGGGCCTCGCCCTGCTTGGCGCAATCGCTCAGACCTTGCTGATGACCCGAGGGCTTGTCGTCAAGCTGGCCGTAGGCTACTGGCTGTTCGCCATTGTGGAGATGGCAGCCTCCGGCGTGCTCTTCAGCCTTCTGTCGGTGCTCTTCAAGCGGGACGCGAAGCCCCTCGGCATCTGCGAGGCAGTGGCTGCCACGCGAATGGGTTCGTTTCTTGCCATGGTTCCGGTGGCCGTCATCATGGGCCTGGCGGTCGTGTTGACTCACGGCTCCGAAGGGACGTTAACGACCGTCTTGAACTGGATTCTGCTTCGCCTGCCGTACCTCTACATCCTGATGGCGCTCGCCGGCCAGATGTTCCTTGTGTTGGGGCTCCTGAAACTGGGCTGCTGGCCGACGGTCGTCCTTAACATCGTTATGACTTTTGCCTCCTGGACGCTGGCCGACAATGTGAGGAAGTTCTTCGCGGGGTAACCCATTCCTCCGGGCCTGCGCCGTAGAATTCCCAAGACCGGCTTCGGCGGGGCGCCCGGCGATTCCGCTACTGCGCTGTCTGTCCACCCGGGTTGCCCATGGAGCCGCCTGCGTCCGCCTCGCCGCGTGAGCGAAAAATCCTCCGGCCCGGGAGCTAAGCCCCCTTTCCGAGATCCTTCTGGCGCCCTGCCATCGGCCACAGGTCCGCCTCAGGCGGCAGACGGCCTGGGGATGACACGGGACCTACACAACCGAGCACCCGCGGAACACAGAGGGCTTCCGTTGATGGTCTCCTATCGTTCCCGCTTGCGACGGCAGGAAAAGCGCTGCGGGCCTTTCCTTGACGCAGGGGAGGCCCTTTGGTATACTGGTTATTGCGAATGAGTTTCAATAGCAACAAACGGGGCCGGGTCCGGACAGCCGACAGGGTCGCTCGCGCAGAACGCCAGCTTCGCTTCTATCTCACTGAGCGCGGGCTGCGGTACACCGCCCAGAGACGGCTGATCCTTGCCGCGGCGCTCCGCAGTGCAGGCCACTTCGACGCCGAAGAGCTCTACGAGAGGTTCCGCGCGGGCGGAGAAGGCGTGTCGCGCGCGACGGTTTATCGCACGCTTGCGCACTTGGCCGAGTGCGGCCTGATCAAGGAGCTCCTGCAGTCCCGTGGGCCGGCCTTGTACGAAGCCGTCTACGGACTGGGCCACCATGACCACATGGTCTGTGTCGAATGCGGTGAGGCCATCGAGTTTTGCGACGAGCAGATCGAAGACCTTCAGCGCCGCATCTGCCGCCGGCACGATTTCAAGCCGCTCGAACACCGGATGTCAATCCGCGGCGTCTGCCGGAAGTGCCGCGCTGCCGCAAAACGGAAGGATAAGTGAATGGTTGTGAACCCAAGAGCCTCTAACAGAATGCCGCGTGAGCCGCGTTGCGCCTCCGGCTGGATGGATGCAAGTAAAGGCGACGACGCCGTGCCAGGGTCAGGCACAGTGAGGCGACTCTGCGCAGCAGACGCCAGCCCGAGGCGCAACCCGAAGGGACGGGCGGCTTTCGCCGCACGCCGGTGTCGCTCGGGCTTGTCGTCCGCCTTAGGCGGACGCCGCGCCCTCGCTCCTTGGCCTGCGGCCGAATCCACTCCGTCGCGGCCGCGGGGCATTTTGTTAGAGGCTCTGAACAGGCTGCCCGTTGGCAAGACGGGCATTGTCGTGCGCGTCTGTCGGGCCGGGGCTCTCCCGGCGGAGGTTGAGCGTGTTAGCTAAGCTGCTGGCGAAGGTGAGAGGCAGTCCGACCTGCTGCGGCGGGACGGGGCGACCCCATGAGGCCGCCACGGGCCAGATTGCCCTGGTGGGCAGCCCCAACGTGGGCAAGAGCGTGCTCTTTGGCAACCTGACCGGCATGTATGTGACCGTGTCCAACTACCCCGGCACGACGGTGGAAGTGTCGCGCGGCGTCGGCGAGGTGGCCGGCCGGCGCTATGAGGTGGTGGATACGCCCGGCATGTACTCGCTCTTGCCGTTGTCCGAGGAGGAAGGGGTCGCCCGTCGCATCCTCATTCACGAGCGGCCCGACGTGGTGATCCAGGTGGCGGACGCCAAGAACCTGGAGCGCATGTTGCTGCTCACCTTCCAGCTTGTCGAGGCGGGCCTGCCCGTGATCCTCGTCCTGAACATGATGGACGAGGCCCGCGCCAGAGGCCTGCAAGTGGACGCGGCCGCGCTCGAACGCGAGCTGGGGGTGCCGGTCGTCCCCGCCGTCGGGACGACGGGGGAGGGCATGGACAAACTGCGCCGGCGGATCCGGTCGTTGCCGACGCCGCCGGCGCCGGACCGGTTCCGTTACCGCGCCCGCGAGGGCTTTGGGGCCGAGCCGCACGTCGCCCGCATCGAGGCGCTGCTGACGGGCCAGTACGCGCTGTCGAAGAGGGCCCTGGCGCTCCTACTCCTTCAGGGCGACCAGGAGGTGCACGAACTCGTGCGGCGGCTCGAAGACGGGACCTACCCCCGGATCCGCCAGGTGGTGGAGGAGGCGCAACGATCCACGGCCCGCCCGGTCGAGTACGTGCTGACGTTGGAACGGCGGCGTTGGGCAACGGCCGCCGTGGAACGGGCCGTCTCTGTGACGGGCCCGCCCGTGCGCACCTGGGGCGATCGGGTGAGCTGGGTGCTGGTCAACCCCGTCACTGGCATCCCCGTGCTCATCCTGGTGCTCTACCTGACGCTGTACAAGTTCGTCGGCGGCTTCGGCGCAGGCACGGTGGTGGACTTCCTGGAGTTGCACGTTTTTCAGAACCACGTTAACCCGTTCCTAACCGGCCTGGCCGGGCGACTCATCCCCTGGGCGCCCATCAAGGACCTGTTGGTGGGGGACTACGGAGTGCTCACGCTCGGCCTGCGGTACGCCGTGGGGATCATCTTGCCCATCGTTACGCTCTTTTTCCTGGTGTTCTCCCTCATCGAGGACGTCGGGTACCTGCCGCGGTTGGCGCTGCTGGTGGACCGGACCTTCAAGAAGATCGGCTTGAGCGGGCGGGCCGTCATCCCCATAGTGCTGGGCTTCGGCTGCGGCACCATGGCCACGATGGTCACGCGGACGCTCTCCAGCAAGCGTGAACGCATGATCGCCACGCTGCTTCTGTCGCTGGCTGTGCCGTGCTCGGCCCAGTTGGGAGTGATCCTGGCCCTGCTGAGCGGCAGGCCGGTGGCCCTCCTCATTTGGGCGGGCGTCTTGGCGTTCGTCTACCTGGCTGTGGGCTTCCTGGCCGACCGCATTATGCCGGGGCAGTCGGACCCCTTCTACGTGGAGATCCCGCCACTGCGCATGCCGCAACTCTCCAACATCGCCGCCAAGACGTTTGCGCGGGTGAAGTGGTACTTCATGGAGGTCCTGCCCCTGTTCCTGCTGGCGAGCGTGTTGATCTGGCTGGGACGCCTGACGGGCCTCTTCGACTTCGCTATCGGCGTGCTTGAATACCCCGTTCGCTGGATCGGCATGCCGCTTCAGACGGCGCAGGTGTTCCTGTTCGGCTTCTTCCGACGGGACTACGGAGCGGCCGGCCTCTATGACATGCAGAAGGCAGGCGCCCTTACGGGCGTCCAACTGGTTGTCGGCTGCGTGGCCCTGACCCTCTTCATGCCATGCATCGCCCAGTTCCTGATGACCGCCAGGGAGCGGGGACGGTTGGCAGGGCTGGCCATTGCGGGCGCCGTGTCGGTCATTGCTTTTGCAGTTGCATTCGCCGTGTTCCGTGCGCTCACCGGCCTGGGCGTCGTGCTCTGAGGGCGTTCGGTGGCGCGTGTCTGAAGGGAGTGCAGATGAACGGCCTTTCCGACAGGGCGGAGGAGATTCTGGAGCAGCTCTGGATACTGATCGAGGAGCAGCGCGCCCAGCCTGCGCTGGAGGTGTTGCGCGACGATGAGGCCTTCGGGTCGCTCTGCGAGATGGGCCTGGTGCGGCTGGACGACAACGGGGTCGCACTCACGTCGCAGGGCCGCAAGGAGGCCGAGGGCTGCGTGCGCCGCCACCGTCTGGCCGAGCGGCTCCTCGTGGACGTCCTGGACACGGCGGATGACGAGATGCACCGCACCGGCTGCAAGCTCGAACACAGCCTGCACCGGGGGCTGGAGGAGCGTGTGTGCACGATCCTGGGGCACCCTCGAGCCTGCCCGCACGGCAAGCCCATCCCCCCGGGCGAGTGCTGCCGGCGCCTCGAGCGGGAGGTGGAGCCCCTTCTGACAACCGCCGCCGACCTGCCCACCGACGAGCCCGCCGTCATCGCCTACCTGAGCAGCAAGGACGTGGCCGACCTGCGCAAGCTGATGGCCATGGGAGCACTCCCCGGCACGGGCATTGTAGTCAGGCAGCGCTTCCCCTCGTACCTGGTAGATCTGGGCGCCTCGCAGTTCGGCATTGACGAACACATGGCCAGGCAGATACACGTGCGCCGGGAAGCCCCGGGCAAGCACCGCCGGCGGCGCCACGGCGTGTCCAGCTGAGAGGGCTACGGGCCCGTTGAGCAGCCGTAGTGGGGCTCACTCAAATCACTGAGGGCGGCAAGGGCCTCCGCCGGACCACCCGCGCGAAGCCGTTCCCGGACCTGCCTGATCGCCTTCTCGATGGCTTCCTCGAACGCGACCGCCCCGCCGCGGCGGCAATCCTCGATGAGGTTTGTATATGGCTCCAGCAGGGCGGACTCCAGCAGGTCCAGGCCGGTCTTGTTCCTCGCCGAGATGTAGACGGCCTGCCCCGTCCCGGAGGGAGTTGAACCCGCGGGCAGAAGGTCCGTCTTGTTGCCCACCAGCAGGACGCGCGCCTCCCTGCGCACCGCTGGCAGGAGTGCGACCGCCGCCTCACGTCCCTCTGGCGCGTCGAAGAGAAGGAGCGCCACGTCGCACGTCTCGGCGAGCGCCGAGGCGCGCTGCACAGCCACTTGTTCGAGTTCGTCTTCGGTTGCGCGAATGCCGGCCGTGTCAATCAGCTCGAACGGCACGCCCCGCAGCGAAACCGTCTCTGCGACAACGTCGCGCGTGGTCCCGGGCTCGTGATGGACGATCACGCGCTCCTCTTCGAGCAGCGCGTTGAATAAGGTGGACTTGCCCACGTTCGGCGGGCCGAGCAGGGCAACCTTGGGCGGCGTGAGGAGCGCGCGCCCGATGGAAGCCGTGCGCAGTAGCGCGTCCAGGCCCTTTTCCGCTCGTTCGCGCTCGCCCGCAGCAAGCGCGCGTTCGATCTCCTGCAGGGCGCGCTCAAGCGCCCCCGCCGCCTGGTGCAGAAGCATGGCTGCCGTCAGTTGCGTCCGAGCGCGCGGCAGTTCCGCCAAAGCCCTTTGCCTGACCGCTGCGGGTGACAGCGGACGCGCAGCCGCTGCGCGCCTCGAAGCCAGCTCGCGGGCGTCAACGACCATGGCGCCCGCCTCCTCGAGACATGTGAGCACCGCTCTGACGGCCACGATGCCACCGTGGCAGTTCACCTCGAAGCGTTCTTCTCCGGCCCCGTCGCCTTCCGGCTCCAGCCGGGCCACGATCACCTCGTCCACCACAGCCCCGCCCCGTTGGATCGTGCCGTGGGCGATCCGGCCAAGCTGAAGTGTGCCGGCGGATTGCCTGGTGCCGAGGAACACCTTTGCGAGCACTTGCGCGGCGTCCGCGCCCCAAAGCGCGATGATGCCGATCCCGCCTTCGCCGGGCGGTGTGATGATCGCAGCGCGAGCAGTAGTTCGGTTCATGCGGGCGCTCGTCCGAAAGGAGAGGCTTGACGATGCGGCCTCTCATTCTATACCATCATGGGAGCCGCTTCACCGTGCGCGGCTGCCCGCGGCGGACTCGAAGCCGCGTTCCTTCTTGGGCAGCGCCTTTCTCGGGCCGCGCAGTCGTTACGTTGGCACTGCAGTTCTCCTTCTCACGATGGGAATCGCACCATGCTGGGGGAATGCAAGCGACACGTGCTTTCGAACGGCTTGCGCGTCCTCGGGGTGGAGAATAGCGGGCTGCACTCATTCGTCTGCTCCGTCTACGCCCGCGTGGGCTCGCGGTTCGATCCGTCCGAGCTGACGGGCCTGAGCCACTTCCTGGAGCATATGATGCTGCAGGGCTCTGAGAACTTCCCCACGTCCGCGGCCATCATGCGGAGCATCGAGGAGTTGGGCGGGCTCGTGGACGCCGGCACATATCCCGAATATATCAACGTAGTCTTCGGCGTGCACCGGAAACACTGGCCCCGGGCCCTGGAGATAGCTGGCGACGTCCTGCTGCACCCCCTCTTCAGCAAGGACGAGATCGAGCAGGAGAAGCGCATCATAGCGCAGGAGATATCGCAGCACCGCGACAGGGCGGGCCAGAACATCAGCGTGTCGGAACTCAGCCACGCCCTCCTGTTCAGCGGCGAAGTGTCCGAGGCCGGCACGTGCGGGAGCCGGGCTATCCTGGAGAGGTTTGACAGGCCCACGGTGGAAGGGCACTACCGGAAGTTCTTCGTGCCTCGCAACATGGTCGTCTGCTTCGCGGGTGCGTTCGAATTCAGCGAGGTGCTTTGCAGGGTGGAACGCAGCTTCGGCGCCATGGAGGCCGGCAGCCAGGTGCCGCAGGGGCCGGTGCCCCCGCCCGCCGGCGCGAACAGCCGGGCACGCGCCCTCTACCGCACAACGGAAGCCCTCCCCTTAGTGGAAGTCATGCTCTCTCACCGGGCATACCCCCTCGGCGATGAGCGTTTCGACGGTGTGCGTGCCGTGAGCCATGTGCTCGGCGGCGGCCTCAGCTCCCGTCTGTTCACGCGCGTGCGCGAGGAATTGGGGCTGGTCTACGATGTCGAAAGCCACCTGCAGGGCTACTCAGATACGGGCACGCTCGACGTTTTCCTCACTGTAAGCGTTGAGAACCTCGTTCGCGCCGTGGAGGCCGCCCTCGAAGTGGTCAGACAGACCCGCGCCGAGGGCTTCTCAGCGGAAGAGCTGGAGCGTTACAAGGAAGCGGCCCGTTGCGGAATGGACATGCTTTGCGACGACGCCAGCCACTTAGCCGATTGGTTTGGCAGGCAGGAGCTGCTGCTCGGCGCGGATCACGTTCTCACGCCCCGCCAGTACGTCCGAAGACAGGAAGCGCTCAGCGTGGACGTCCTGAATGCCGTCGGCCACGAGACTCTCTCGGAAGAGCACGCGACCTTCTTCGTTATCGGGCCGTTCGGGGAGGCGGAGCGGGACGCTCTTCAGCGCCTCCTGCCGGCGGAGGAGATCAAAGTCGCACAAGAGCCGCCCGCCCGAGCCGGCACATGACCCGAGGCGACGGGCAAGCTTCTTTGGTGATAATCTGCCTCGGCGCGAAATGCGCGGCGCTGCCAGGACAAGGAAGGAGACCCGGCCGTGGTGGAGAAGATATCGTTGCCCCAGCCGAAGTTTAACGACGGGATGTCCCTCGAAGAAGCGATCCGATGGCGTCGCAGCCGCCGCGACTTCGCAGATGCCTCGCTCTCAATGGAGCAGCTCGCCCAGTTGCTCTGGGCTTCGCAGGGAGTCACGGGGAAACGGACGACCAGGCGCGCCGCTCCGTCCGCCGGCGCCACTTTCCCCATTGACATCTTTGTTGCCGTCGGCTCCGGCACCGTCGGCCGGCTGGGGGCCGGCGTGTACCGTTACCTTCCTGGCGAGCACGTGCTGGAGAAAGCCACCGATGGCGACGTGCGGGCGCAGATAGCAGCGGCCGCCCTCGGCCAGGATTTCTTGGAGTCGGCGCCCGTCGTCATCCTGATGGCGGCGGAGTACGCCCGCACCGCGGGGCGTTACGGCGAGCGGGCCGGCCGCTACGTGGCAATGGAGGCCGGGCACATCGGGCAGAACGTCTACCTCCAGGCTGAAGCGCTCGGCCTGGGCACGGTGGCGGTGGGCGCTTTTCATGACAAGCAAATGGGCGTTGCGTTCCGGCTTCCGAAGGAACTGGAGCCGCTCTACCTCATGCCGGTGGGCGCCATAGCCCGCTCTTAGTTCGGGGGATACCTTACTTATCTGGCTTCGCTGGGACACAATCCCACGCGCAGGCCGGAGCCTTGTCTCTGCCGCCCGCCGGAAGATGCCAGAAGGCGCACCTTGCAGAAGTGCGCACGGTCCATCTGCCTGCCATCAAGTGCCCAGATTGTACCCACGCCATTCCGCAATCTCAAGACTCTCTTCTGGGCAAACGCAGAATGCCGCTGTCCCCTTCGGGTCGAGTCAGACACCGGCTGTCTGCGTTGAGGTACCCTCGTTCTTGCCAATCTTCTTGGGCGCGTGGATGGCTTTTATTGACGCCCAGGTACTGGTGGTTCTTGCGCCGCTCGGAGTGGCGGGGTAACCTGGCGCCTGGAGAAAGGCCGCAACGGCGCCACGTGGCCCCCGAAGGCTACGCGGCATTGATGGGAGGTGCTCAGCAATGGCAGACGTCGCGCGAAGGGGTCTTGCGCCGCCGGAGAACTTCCGGAAGGACCCGGGTTCCCCGAGCCAGGCGGAAGCGCAGAGGGCCGCCATCACCGTCATCACCTACAATGAGGCCGGTTACGAACGCAAGACGCTGAAGTCGGCGGAGGAACGTGCGGCCCACGCCAGACCGGGGGAAGTGACTTGGATCAACGTTGACGGAGTCCGCGACGTGGCGGCATGGGAGGCCATCGCCGCGCAGTTCGGCCTCCATCCGCTGACGCTCGAGGCTATGAGCCATCCCCAGCAGCGGCCGAAGCTCGAGGACTACGACAGGTACCTCTTTATCGTCGTGAAGATGCTTTCCTACGGCGAGAAGTCGCAACGCGCCGAAGCCGAACAACTGAGCATCGTTCTCGCTGAGAATCTCGTGATCACGTTCCAGGACCGGCCCGGCGACGTCTTCGACGCGCTGCGGGAGACCCTCGAAACGGGCAAGGGGCGCGCGCGCAAGATGGGCGCCGACTACCTCGTTTACTCGCTCCTCGACGCAGTGGTGGACAACTACTTCACCGTCTGCGAGAAGGTGGGCGAGAAGATCGAGCCGTTGCAGGAGGAACTGATAGTCAATCCCTCTCCGAGAGCGCTCCGGGAGATCCAGCGGCTGAGACGCGAGATCCTCTTCGTCCGCAGATCGGTCTGGCCCTTGAGAGAGGTCATTGGGGGCATTGAGAGAACGGAAACCCGCTTCTTCGCCGAGGCCACCGAACTCTACATGCGTGACCTCTACGACCACACGATCCAGGCAATGGACACCATCGAGACCTTCCGCGACACGCTCTCGAGCACCGTGGACATTTACATGTCAAGCATCAGCAACAGACTGAACGAGATCATGAAGGTCCTGACCATAATTGCCACGATATTCATCCCGCTCACCTTCGTCACGTCGCTCTACGGCATGAACTTCCATTACATGCCGGAGCTGTCCTGGCGCTGGGGCTACCCGGCCGTCCTCCTGGCCATGCTCGTCGTTGCCGTCGGAATGCTCGCGTACTTCCGGAACAAGCGGTGGATGTAAACTGGGCACCGAGCGAGGATCGCCGTCGCGGATTGGCTGAGCAGGCACAGGCAGTCCCATTTCAGGCGTGGGGCCAGATGGACGCCGAGGCGTGAGGCGTCTCGCCTCCCTCCCGCACTGGTGAGTGGGCCCAAGCTGGACCCGTTCACTCAACCTTCGCCGCCGGGCATGGCTCGCTCTCGTTGCCCGCCGCATCAAACGCCGAGACGGCAAACGTGTAGCCAGCCAGGGGCAGCCTCAAACGCAGGAACGTGTACCGCGTGTAATCGGGGTCTGTAATGGTCGTGACCCTCTGCCCGTTCAGCCACACATGGTATCCCGCGACGCCCACGTCGTCCGTCGAAGGCTCCCACGTGAGTTCGACGCGCCTTTCGGAGGCGGCGCGGGCGGCCAGCTTCTGCGGCACAGTAGGCGCTACCTTGTCAGTCGGCGGGAGCGGCGGCCACTGGCTCCGCAAGGGGTGCGGATACGGATATGGCCTGTAGCCGGGTCGTCTGGTGTTGTTGTAGAAGTCGCGGCCCTCTTTGATGTGATCCAGTGACTTTCCGCCCAGGTCCTGAGGATGCACGGCGGCATCTTGACCGTTGAGAGTGTTGCCCCAGGCGTAAACCGGCTCAAGCAACTGAGGGGCGTCACGGCCTGCGTTGGTGGAGCGACCCGGCTGATCCCGGCCCGGGTAACCCGTCTCGTCTTCGTTGCCGTCAAGGGGATTGGTGCCGTCACACATGGGGCCCCAGCCGGCGCACAGCCTCTTGACTTCTTCGCGATCCGACGATCGGTAATAAACAAGCAAGTAAAACCCGACCTTGCCCTTGACCGTATTGTCGAAGATGACACCGGTGCCTCCACGCGAGCGTCCGAAGAGCCAGCCGTCTCCCGTAAACGTGTTCCCGTAGACCTCGCAGCTAAAGGTGGACCTGTAGCCTCCGCTGTCAAAGCCGTGGTGGCCCACTCCGCCTATGGAGCCCACGGCGTCCGTCTTCGTCACCGTGTTGTGTCGGAACACGTAACGAGCGCCGTCGTAAGCGTCGGTCGGTCCATCGGGGCCGACGTCAATCAACGTGCAATCTTCGATGTAGACCGCGTCGGCCGTGCCCAGGCTGAGAGGCATCTTCCATGACGCATCGCCGCGCCCTTTGCTGTTGACGGCAGTGTATGCCCGCACGATCGTACAGTTGTCCATGACGCCAAAGCTATCGCCGTAGGCGAAGAGGGCGCCGCCCACGCCGTTGTAGTCGAACTTGCAGTGATCAATCCGCCAATTCCGGCTGTCAGAGATGGTGATGGCGTTCGCGCCGCGGGCATTCGTGCCTTTCCGGAAAGTGAGGCCGGTGACCCGAAACGGCTTGCCTGAGCCCTGGATGACCAGCGCCAGGCTGTTCCACTCGTGCGGCGAGCCGTCCGTGATCACGGTCTTGTCCATGCCTGCGCCCTGAAGCGTGATCATCTTGCCGCGGATCAAGACCGAAGGCGTTCGGGCATCGGGCGGCGTCCAGGTCGCCTCACCGGCGGGAAGGAGGAGCGTGTCTCCGTCCTGCGCTGCGTCTACGGCCTGCTGGACATCCTGCTGCGCGCAGCTCGCCGCCGGCACGACGCGCCCGGCCCTTGCCTCCCCCTGCGGAGGGTTGCCTGCCGTTCCCACGGCGCTCTTGTCAGCCGCCTTCAACCCGGCGAGCGGCGCCAAGATTGCGAGCCAACCCACCACCAACGTAATCCCTGCAACGGCACTCCATCTTGCGCGCATGTCTATCTCTCCTGATCTTTGTACAGATAGTTTCCATAGGAGCCCCCCGGCGCAGCGAAAGCCGTCTCCTGGGGCGTGCTCCGGGCGCGAATCCTAACGATGCCCTTCAGAACGCCAGCTCCACCATCTGGTGGCCTTCCAAGCGGGGCAGGACGAAGTCCACGCGCCCGCGCTCCTGCCGGAAGGCCAGCTCCTGTCCTTCGGGAACGCGCCGCACCGAGCGGATCCGGTGAGGGATCCTCACCGAGACTTTCAACTCGTGCAAGGGGATGACGTCTTGGATGATGTCCAGCTCTCGGCAGCGGCGCTCGGGGATGTAGTGCAGAAGGTGGACCACCCACCGCTTCGCGCCGGCCTGCTCGTTGACGGTGGCCATGACGGTGGACGGGCCGTCGTGTCGCAGTAGTCGCTCGGGCAGCAGCATATCAATGGCGTTGAGCAGAAGCGTCTTACACCATCTCGGCGCCCTGGAGTTGTAGAGGGTGAAGATCGGGTGCGCGAAGTATATGGCCTTGCCCCGGCGCACGATGCCCGGATAGTCGGGCCTGCCCGAGGACGGGGTCTGCCGGTGTGAGCAGAAATGCTCATGGGTGCGGTCAAAGTAAGAGGCTATCACCTGAGCCAGCACCTCGGTGCCGGGCTCGGCCTGCACTTCCACGCCCTTGGCGTACATGACGTGCTCGGTAGGGGGCAGGCCCTCGCCGATCTTGCCTGTCGGAAGGATGTACTCGGCGTAGTCGTTGGCCTGTCCGAACCCCTTGTGCCTTGCCAACTGCCCGTCGGGGCAGCGGGTGGGGTCTGGCCTGAGCCGCACGCCCAGGGCCTTGAGGGCGAAGCGGTCCTTCGAGGGCGCCAAGGCGGACTCAAAGGACGCTATCAAGCCTCCTCCCGCATCGAGATAGCCTTGGAGCTTGGCGGCCAGCCCGTCCGAGACCTGCACGTGATCCGCCAGTATCAGCAGTTCGTACGGCGAGAAGTCGCTGCGGGAATCCAGCACGTCGAACTGGTGGGCGCCTTCCTGAAGCATGGCGACGGCCCCCGTCGCGGCGGAGCGTTCGGGGCTGAACTCCTCCGGCGTCAGCACGCCGATCTGAGTCACGGCCCTGGCGCCGACGCACCAGGGCTCCCTTGCCTCCACCTGGCTGTAGACCGACCCAACAAGCTCGTAGACATGCGGGCAGAGCCTGCCGCGCGGGTGGAGCTGGTCGCCGATTTCGCACTTGGCGTTCAGGGCCAGCATGCGCAGGCACTCGAACTCCAGCGCCGGTTTGTTCTTGAACGAATGGAAATCGCCCCAAGCCGTGTGGAACTTGCCGGTGTGGCTGACGCTGTCTATGCCCAGCGTGCGCGAGTAGCGGACGGCCAGTGGGAAGTGCGAGTAGCCCCAGCCGCCGCTCGGAAGGGACTCTAATTCGAAGTGCGTGTAGGCGGGCGCCGATTCCCGCACGTATGGGCCGACGTGGCCGGCGTTGTAGAAGATGGTACAGTCCTTGTTGAACCGCCGCACGAAAGCCGTCATCTCCAGCTTGAATGCGTCCAGCATCTGCTTGGCGTACTTGGTGCGGTCGGACTGGACGGCCGGGTCGAGGCCGGCCTGCCTGATCCCTGCCTGACAGTATTGGCAGGAGCAGTCGCGCAGCATCATGATGTCGAAGAAGAAGCCGTCCACAGGCAGGCTCTCCAGCATCTCCTGGACGTGGGCCTTCAGGAACTCCCGGTAAGGCGAGTTAACGCACAGGTTGCGGTAGAAGCCGGGCTCGTAGGGCCGCGTGCCGGACAGCCGCCCGTCCGCGTCCAGGACGCACCACTCGGGGTGCCGTTGGGAGGTGTAATGGTCCCATTGGACGGTGGTGTAGATGGGCACGCGGATGCCTCTCTTGTGGCAGGCTGCGATCTGCTCTTTGAGCAGGTTGCGGTTGACCAGCGTGGGATGGATGCGCTCGGGGAACTTCTGCGAGTCGTAGTAGAGCCAGCCGTGGTGGCAGCGGCCGAAGGAGGTCACTGAATTGACGCGGGCCTTCTGCAGTGTGTCGGCGAACTCGTCCGCATCGAAATCTGCGCCCACCTGAGGGACCAGCTCGCTGGTGTGGAAATCCAGGTGAATCTGACGGAAAGGCAGCTCGAATCGCGCCATTGCTCTCACTCCTCTCAGTTAGGTTCTGGAGACACCTAATCCCGGCAGGACGCCTTACCTGTTCTTGCCCCGCCCGTGCGGAATCCTGCACGTAGGCGGCAGTCCCCTCTTTGCCGCTCGTCTGCAAGGACGTGTGAGAAGGTGCGTCGCGCACCTCGCCGGAGACGTGCAGCATGCATCCCGCCCCATGAAGCCCCGGATTCTACCCGCTTCATCCAGCAAGCTCAAGACGTTTGCCCCGACGAATGCGAAATGCCGGCGGCACTTCCCACCGGCGACGTCCATCAGCAGACCCAAGACACAGATGCGTGAAAAGTGCATTGCGAGACGGCCGGCCAGGCCTTACAATATACATATCGGCACCCGTCCCCGGCCGTTGCTGCGCTGACCTTGCCGTGTTCCTTTCAGCTTATTTCCGCGGGGACGGTGCACATCGGGGAGGAGCCGCATGGATCAGGGAAACGGACTGACGGTGGCCGGCCTCTTCGAGGAGGGCGGCCTGACGTACGACGATTTCATCATCCTGCCTGGTTACATCAAGTCTTCCCTTGCCGACGTGTCCCTTGAAACGAAGCTCACCCGCGGCCTGACCATCAAGACCCCGCTGGTCAGCTCGCCCATGGATACGGTGACCGAGAGCCGCATGGCCATCCACATGGCCCTGCTTGGCGGCATCGGCATCATCCATTACAACAATACGGTCGCGGAGCAGGCCGAAGAGATCAGGAAGACGAAGCGCTTCGAAAACGGCTTCATCACTGACCCCGTCGTGCTCTCGCCCGAGCACCGCATCTCCGACGTTGACGCCATTAAGGTCCGATACGGGTTCAGCGGCATTCCCATCACCGCAGACGGGACGCCGAGGGGCCGGCTGATCGGCATCGTCACAGGGCGCGACATTGACTTCGAGCCGGACCGCACCAGGAAGTTGCGGGAAGTCATGACGACCAACCTGGTCACCGCGCCGGTCGGCATCACGCTCGCCGAAGGCAACCGCATCCTGCGGGCGAGCAAGAAAGGCAAGCTGCCCGTCGTGGACTCAAAGGGCAACCTTGTCTGCCTCATGAGCCGCACCGACCTGCGCAAGAACCAGGACTTCCCCCTGGCCAGCAAGGACGCGTCCAAGCAGCTTCTCGTCGGCGCCGCCGTCGGCACCCACGAAGAAGACAGAGAGAGGCTTGAAGCCGTGGTGGGAGCCGGAGCGGACGTCATTGTCTTCGACAGTGCCCAGGGCTACTCCGTCTTCCAGGTCGAGATGATCAAGTGGGCCAAGCGGAAGCACCCGGACCTTCAGGTCGTGGCCGGCAATGTTGTGACGCCTGACCAGTGCAAGGGCCTCATCGAGGCCGGCGCCGAGGCCATTCGCGTGGGCATGGGCGCCGGCTCCATATGCATTACCCAGGAAACCGTGGCCGTCGGGCGCTCGCAGGCCAGCGCCGTCTACTTCTGCTCGGAATACTCACGCACGCAGGGTGTGCCCGTGATCGCAGACGGCGGCATCAGCTCCATCGGCGACATCGCCAAAGCGCTCGCCGTCGGCGCCTCTACCGTCATGATGGGCTCCCTGCTGGCCGGCACCGAAGAGGCGCCCGGCGAGTACTTCTATGAAGGCGGCGTCAAAGTGAAGCGCTACCGCGGCATGGGCTCTCCCGAGGCGATGACCGCCCGCGGCGCCAAGCGGTACATGGACGGGGACGAGAGCATCAAGGTAGCGCAGGGCGTCAGCGGCACGGTGGTGGACAAGGGCTCTGTCGTGGACTACGTCCCCTATCTCCTGCAAGGGCTCAGGTCCGCTGTGCAGGACGTCGGCTGCGGCTCGATCAGGGAACTGCACCAGTCCGTCCCTGATGGCGGCGTGCGATTCGAGAAGCGGACGCCCTCCGCCCGTGTTGAGGGCGGCGTCCACAGCCTGCATTCCTTTCAGGAACCGCACCGCTTCATGTCCACCGGCGGCTGATCCGGGGTGGCTTGGACCGGGACGTTTCAGAGCCGCGCCATGGGATGGCACCCGGAAGTCGGTAGGTGTTCAGCCGCCGGCTGAGCAACGGCGGCGTCTGCCGTATGGCATAGATGCCGTAAGAGTACGACGGGACGCACCAGAGGTACGCAGGTGTTCAGCCGCCGCATCAACATCCTGCTCGGCGTGCTCCTGCTCATAGGCCTTGCGCTCCTCGTGCGCCTGGCCCAAATCCAGATCGGCTGGCACGACCGTTTCAGGAAAGAAGACTACACTCACGCTGCCGGCAGCCACCTTGTAGAGACCGTGCGCGGCGGCATTTACGGCCATTGGGGCACCCCCCTTGCCGTTGAAGCTCCGTCGTTTGACCTCGCGGTCCACTACAGCCAGTTGTTGATGGCGTCGTCCGCCCCCTGGCGCTACGCCCAGGTGCAGGAGCTGATGGACGAGTACGTGCGGGCCGCCGGGTTGGAGGCGCCCTCCGCTGCCGAGCCTCTTTCCGCCGATGACGCCGATGCGCACTACCGCGCGCTGTGGGAGGAACGGCTGGCCGCATCAACGCCCAACGGTTCGATGGACGTCTACCTGCGCAGGCGTCTCGCCGGCGATTCGCGCAGGGACATCGGGCGAAGCCCTCCCGACCCCCGCATCGCAGCCGACTGGCGCGCGGCGGTGGCCCGGCTGACGGGCGCCTCCGTGGAGGACCTCACGGCCTCCGCCGACGAGATCATCGAACGCGTGGAACGTATCGAGTCCCGCGTGCGCGCCCTCCAGCAGGAGAGGGAGGGAAGGTCTGACATCCGCGTGGCGGAGAAGTACCAGTGGCACTGCGTGCTGAAGGGCGTGCCGGCCGAGGCGGCGGCCGTCTTCCGCACGGAGCCGGAAAGCTTTCCGGCGGTACGCTCTGGCCGTGAACTGGTCCCTGCCATTCAGGTCTTCGAGCGCAGCCGCCGACATTACCCGAACGGCGCCCTTGCACCTCACATCGTCGGTGAAGTCTCCGCCATCTCGCCGACGACTTGGGACTCTCTCGTCGAGCAGAACGCCACCTGGACAATGGCCGACCCTCTAACCGAGGCCGGCTCGCGCTATGAAATGGACGACTCCATCGGCAGAGCCGGCGTCGAAAAGGCGTGCGAAAGGCTGCTGCGCGGCTCGCGCGGCTATGTGCTGAACCATTTGCTCTTCGGCGTCCTCAAGGTTGATAAAGAGGCTTTGGAAGTGCCGCCGACCTCCGGCCGCGACGTCTATCTGACCATCAGGGAGGACTTCCAGGCTGCCGCAAACGCTGCCCTTGAACGCGCCGCGCATGACCCCCGCCTGGACTTTAAAAAGGGCGCTCTCGTCATTGTTGACGTGCGTGACGGCTCGGTTCTGGCCGCCTCGAGCTATCCAAGCTATGATCTGACCAGCTACCGTCAGGACATTAAGCGGCTTGCTGCCGACCCGCGCGACCCGCTGGTGTTCAGGCCGCTGCAGGGCGCGTTGTCTCCTGGCTCGGTTTTCAAGGTGATCACCACTGTCGCGGCTCTGGAGGAGGGTGCGATCACTGAATCCACCGAGTTCACGTGCGAACGTTCCCAGGTATTCCTTGGGCGCGTCTTCCACTGCACGGGTAGGCATGGCACCGTGTCGCTCTTGCCCGCCTTCGAGCATTCCTGCAACGTGTACTTCTACAATGTCGGCGCGAGGGTTGGCGGGGAGGCCTTGGCTCGATGGGCTCGGCAGTTTGGGCTCGGGGCGCTCACCGGCGTTGATCTGCCATACGAACGTGCAGGCCGGGTTCTCGACCCGAAGTCGCCCTTTGGCGTCCTCAACCTCGCGATTGGACAGGAGCAGATCGTGTGCAGCCCCCTCCAGGTGGCGAATATGGTGGCCGCCGTTGCCAATGGCGGAAAGCTGTACAGGCCGCATTTCTTCGATTACGCTCGAAATCCGGACGGTGACGTAGTCGGCCGCTATGAGCCACAGTTCGTTCAAGTACCCGTGAAGCAAAGCACGTTGAACGTCCTGCGGGAGTGCATGCGGCTCGTGGTGGAAAGCGGCACTGCCCAGGGCGCAGGCCTCGCCAGGTTCCGCGCGGCCGGCAAGACGGGCACGGCCGAAGTGGGAGTCCCCGGCCTCAGCCATGCCTGGTTTGCGGGTTATGCGCCCTGCGATAATCCCAAGGTTGCCTTCGCCGTCGTCAGCGAGGCGACCACTGCTCACGGCGCCACGGGCGCGGCTCCCATCATGGCATCCGCCCTTGAGCCGATCTGGCCCGCCATCGAACAAATGCCCTGAGCGCGGCCTCCCCCCATCTTACGCGGTGCTTGCCCCTGCCCCGGAAGCGGCTCTATGGGGCGCCCCGCTGTCGCCGTAGGCGAATCGAGGGATCTAAACCATGCGCGCCCTCATGCGCCGCCTTCCCCGTTCCACCGTATGTCCTCAGCGCGCAACTCGACAGAAGAGGCGCCGAGGTAGGTGCTTATGACGGGCTCGAAGGCCAGCGAAAACGGCTCTCCCTTGCGTGCCCTCAGTTCAGTAATCCAGTCTGCCTTCCCCATGGCGATCACCCGCAGCGTTGTCCGGTCCTGCCGCACCAGGAAGGCCAGATGGTGCGCGCTCTCGCCCACAGTGCGCGGATTGCCGGCCAGCCGCAGGTCCGAGGCGGCGAAAAGCGGCTCGGGGTTGCCCTTGCCGAACGGCTCCAGCAGGTCAATCTCGCGAACGAGGGCCGGACTCAGCGCGGCGAGCTGGATCTCGCCGTCCAGGTTCAGCGCGGGCACTGGCCGCTCCAGTCCGAAGAAGCGCCCCGTCAGTTCGTTGATGCGCTCAGTGAACGCCCCCAGCTTCTCCATACGCAGCGTCAGCCCGGCGGCTCCTTCATGTCCTCCGAACCGTTCGAGCAGGTCGGCGCACTCCCGGACCGCGCTGAAGAGCGGGAATCCGGGCACGCTGCGCGCGCTCCCGCACGCCAGCTCGCCGTCCGTGGCGAAGACGAACGCCGGCCGACAGAACTTCTCCGCCAGCCGCGACGCTACGAGCCCCACGACGCCCTGGTGCCAGCCGGCATCCGCCAGCACGATGCAGTTCTGCTGCAGCAGCTCCTCGTCTTGAGCCAGGCGGTCCTCCGCCTCCTGAAGGGCGGACTGCTGGGCACTGATGCGCAAGCGGTTCTGCTGCTCCAGGTGCTCGGCCAGATCAGCGGCGTGGCGCTCGTCAGACGTTGTCAGCATCTCCACCGCCGCGCTCGCATGGCCCATTCTGCCGGCGGCATTGAGCCGCGGCGCCAGCCGGAACGCCACGTCGTAAGCGGTCACCCGCGCACTCCTGGGCCGGCTCACCGCGATGAGTGCTCGCAGGCCCGGTCGGGAGGCCCCTGTCAGCGCGCGCAGCCCGTAGTGCGTCAGGACCCGGTTCTCGTCCACTAACGGCACCACGTCTGCGATGGTGCCCACGGCCACGAGCGAAAGCGCCTCCATCAGCAAGTCCTTAAACTCGTCCGAGACCCGGTGCCCTTCCGAAAGCTCCTGCCCGATAGCCCAGACGAGCTTGAATGCCACGCCCACGCCGGCCAGGTACTCATAGCCGAGCCCTTCGCAGGCCGGCAGCTTCGGATTGAGCACGTGGGCCGCATCGGGGACGGCTTCGCCTGGCTCGTGATGGTCCGTGACGACCAGGTCGAGGCCGAGTTCACGGGCGCATCTGGCCTCCTCCATCGCCCCGATGCCGCAGTCCACTGTCACAACCACGTTCGCCCCGCCGTCCGCCAGTTCCTTCAAGGCCTCGCAGCTCAGGCCGTATCCTTCTTCGATGCGGTGGGGGATGTAGAGGCCAGCGTCCGTCCCAAGGTACTCAAAGCACCGCACAAGCAGGGCTGTCGCGCAGATGCCGTCGGCGTCGTAGTCCCCAAAGATCGCGATGCGCTTTCCGCTGTGGGCCGCGTCGAGGAGGAATCGGGCCGCTTCCGTTACGGCCGGGTTATCGCACGGGTCGGCCAGTTCGTGCAGGCTCGGCTGCAGGAAGCGTTGCGCCTCGGCCGGTTCTGTCAGGCCCCGGTTGACGAGCACGCGTGCGGTCACGTCGGCGATGCGGAGGGCTTTGGCCAGCCGGTTGACGTCTTCATTGTTCTGAGGCGGGAGTATCCACTTCTTCGCCATAGCCCGGCAAGTATAGCACTGCGCGCCGCGCAATGCCAAATGATGAATGAATGATGAATGATGAATGATAAATGATGAATGGCACAACGGCGAGGCCCGCTTGCCGCCTCGCAAGTAGTGCAGGAGCGCCCTTGCATGCAGGCCGCAAGAAGGCTCCTGCACTGGCGGCAAAGCACATGCGCCGTGATAGTGTCTCCATGCAACAAAAGGACATACAAGAAAGGGTTTACCAACTTGTCTTGCGCGTTATCCGTCTGTGCCGCCAGCTCGAAGGCGACTCCGTCGGGCGGGTTCTGCTGAACCAGCTCTTGCGCGCAGCCACAGCAATCGGCGCCAATCTGGAAGAAGCACAAGCAGCGCAGAGCAAGAAGGATTTCATAGCAAAGATGGCAATAGCCCGAAAGGAAGCTTTTGAGACCCGGTATTGGCTGCGATTGGTTAAAGACTCCGGGGCGCTTCCGGCGGCGCGCATGGCGGACATTCTCGACGAATGCGACCAAGTTGCCAAGGTGCTCTCGGGCATCGTCCTCTCGGCGAAGAAGCGTTCTTAGCGATGGCTGCGTTGCGGAAGGCGCGCCGTTTCCATTCATCATTTATCATTCATCATTCATCATTGGATGGGCAGCAGCTCCACCTCCTCCGCCACCAGGCTTACCGAGCCGTATTGTTCCTTGACCTGCCCCACCACGCGGTAGCATCCGGCGCCCGATATCGCGTTTCCGTAACGCCGGTAGACGTCCGGAAACAGGAGCGCCTCCACCACGCCGTGCCGGTCCTCCAAGGTCATGAACTCCATGTATTCGTGCCGCTTCGTCACGGCCCGCCGCGTCGTCACGAGCCAGCCGACGAAGGCGACCTTCCGCCCGACGTGGCGCTTTATCTCGAAACTCGGCGTGGACCGCATGCACTTTAGCTCGCCGTCCCACGCATCCAGCGGGTGCCCTGAGTGGCTGAAGCCGAGTATTCTCAGCTCCCAGAGCACCTGCTCGCGCAGGGGGTAGGGCGGCTGATCCGGCACCGCCACCGGGGCAACATAAGCCGGTGGGGCGTCGAGCAGTCGGCCGCCTTGGCAAGGGTGCCACGCGCAAACTCGTTTGCGCGTGCCCTCCCGTTGAGCACCGGCCCTCCTCTTGCTGCTCAGTATCCTCTCCATCTTCATCATCAGCGTCGGCCGGCTCAGGCCGAACGAGTCGAAAGCGCCGCACAGGATCAGGTTCTCCAGCTCCTCCCGCGTCAGCTTCACCCGTGCGCAGAAGTCCTCGAGGGACTCGAAAGGCTTGATCGTGCGCTGCTGGAGCATCTGCTTTATGGTAACTGCCGAGAGCGACCTGACGAACTCCAGCCCCGGACGGATGGAGCCGCCGGCGGTGAGCCCGTGCGAGCCAGCAGCGCTGAGTTCGCCCGAACCGGATTCCGCCCGGCATTCGATGTCGCTCCGGTTCACACACGGCGTCAGTATCCTCACGTTGAAGCGCCGCGCGTCCTCGATGTACGTGCGCGCGTCGTAGAACCCCGCCTTGTTGGCGATGACGCTGGCCAGGAACTCCGCCGGGTAATGCGCCTTCAGGTAGGCGGCCTGGTAGGAGATGTGCCCGTAGGTGCTCGCGTGCGCCTTGCAGTAAGAGTACGCCGCGAAGCTCTCGATCTGCATCCAGATGCTCTCGGCCGTCGCCGCTTCCACGCCGCGCCCGACCGCGCCCTGCACGAACTTGTCTTTGAGCTGCTGGAGCTTCTCCCGTGAGCGTTGCTTCGAGATGTACTTGCGCAGCTCGTCTCCCTCGGCCAGGCTGAATCCGGCCACCGACTGCGCCACACGCAAGATGTCCTCCTGGTAGAGCATGACGCCATACGTCTTCGACAGCGCCTCTTCCAGCAGGGGAGTGGGGTAGCTGACCGGCTCCTCGCGCCGCATTCGACGGATGAAGGCGTGCTTCATGCCGCTGCTCGAAGGCCCGGGCCGGATGAGCGACAGCCCCTGGATCAGGTCCATGATGCTCTCCGCCTGCAGCATCTGCAATAATTGCCTCATCCCCGGGGACTCTATCTGGAAGCAGCCCATCGTCCGCCCGTTCTTCAGCAGCGCCGCCGTGCGCGGGTCCCTGTCGGGCAGGTTTTGCACGTCAACCCGTATGCCGCGCTGCTTCTCGATGTTCTTCGCCGCCTCGGCCACGATGGACAGCGACCGCTGCCCTAAGAGGTCCATCTTGACCAGGCCGGTCTTCTCGATGCCGTCCATCTCGTACTGCGTCACCACGATGCCCTTGGCGCTGTTCTCGAGCGCCGTGTACCACGTCAGCGGGCGGTCGCCGATCACCAGACCGCCTAAGTGGATGCTCAGGTGCCGCACGTAGCCGTCAATCTTCAGCGCCGTCTCGACCACCGTGCGCCAGGGCTCCTTCGCAATGGGGAAGTCCGCCATCTCCGGGAACGTCTCCATCGCCTCCTCAATGCTCGACGCGCCGTAGTACGGCAGCTTGCTGCTGTAGGCGTCAATCTCGCGCAGCGGCAGCCCCATCACACGCGCCACGTCGCGGAACGCCGACCGCGCGCGCAGCGTCGAGTGCGTCGAGACCATCGCCACCCGCCCCTTGCCGTAGCGCCTGTAAACGTAGGCGATCACGTCGTCCCGGCGCCGCCAACAGAAGTCAATGTCAATGTCCGGCACGTCCGTGCGGAACTCGTTCAGGAAGCGCTCGAAGTAGAGGTCGAACTTCAGCGGGTCCACGGCCGAGATGCCCAGGCAGTAGGAGACGATGCTGTTGGCCGCCGAGCCGCGCCCCACGTGTGGGATGTCCTCGCGCTCGGCGAATTCCACAATGTCGCGCACCACGAGGAAGTAATCGCAGAAGGCGAGCTTCTCGATGACCTTCAGTTCCTTGTCGAGCCGCGCTTTCACCTCGCCGCTGACGCGCCCGTAACGCCGCCGCGCGCCGGCGTAAGCGACTTCGCGCAGTTTGCGCGCCGCAGCGGCGCGGCGGCACGGCGTCATGCCCTCAGGCAGCTCGGCGCGGGGGAAGTGGGGGACCGCCAGCTCAAGCTCCAGTTCGCACGCCTCGGCGATCCGCATCGTATTCCCCATCGCCTCCTCGCGCCCCGTGCTGTCCGCCAGGCGGGCCGCCACTTGCTCGGCCGGCTGGAAGAAACTGTGCAGACCGGCGAGCATCCGGTTGGCATCCAACAGGTTCTTCAGATCAACGTTCTCGCGGATGGCGCTCAGCACGGCGTGCGTGTGACGGCTTTCGGGACGGAGGAAGTTCACGTTCACCGTCGCCACCAGCGGGATTCGGAGCCGCTCGGCCACGTCTTCCACGCCCGCGCGCCCGTCGGACCTTGGCGTCGCCGCCTCGCCGTGGATTGCCGGGCATTCGGTTTCGAACGAGCGCAGCGTGTCCGCGCGCAGCTCGGCGTAGAGGCGCCCCTCCGGCACGATGCCCTTCAGGCGGCGGAGCAGGGAAGGGGTGGCCGAAAGCATGAAGAGCCCTTCCGCATGGGCGCCCACCGCGGCGGCTATGTCGAATCCGTCCTGTCCTCCCCTATGGGTAGCCGGGCCGTCTCGGCACGGCACATGTTCATCCGGACTGCGGTCATCCGCCGATGAACCTGACTCCATGAACTCTTCATAATGCGGCGTGCCGTACAGCTTCCGCTCGCTCACGATGCGGCACAGGTTGGCATAGCCCTGCCGGTCTGCTGCCAGGCAGACGCACTGCTCGGAGCCGTAGACGATCTCCGCCCCGAGGATGGGCTTGATGCCGGCTTCGCGCGCCGCCTCATAAAAGAACAGCGCCCCGTAAAGGCCGTTGGTATCGGTCAGCGCCACGGCCGGCATTCCGGCTTCCGCCGCCGCTTCCACCAACTCCTGCACGCTGAAGGCGCCCTGCAGGAGGCTGTAGTTCGAGTGAACGTGTAGATGCACGAACTCCATCCCGCCCTCCTTACAATGTCCATGTATAGTTTACATGTTTACCCTACATCTGTCAAGCTACCAGTTGTTCCTTTCTCTTCGCGCCGGTTCTACTGGCGCGCCTCGTGCTCTCTCTCGTGCTCCTGCTCGCCCGCCCTCCGAAGCCTCGGCGAAGGAGGGTGCTCTCGTGCCTTCTTCCGTACCTGTCGTCTCTTCTCCCGTGCTTTTAAGCCTTCACACTTCATCCTTCACCTTTCATCCTTAATCTTTCCCCTTGCTTCCTGTCCATAGGACGAGTAGACTCAAGGTGCCAGACGGGAACTCCGTATTAGGTTGCGTTTTCCGCTTCCGCTGCTGCCCGGCCGGCGAGAAGCTCCGTTTGTGCGTTCGTTTTGTCGGAGGGGCGGGCGCCATTGCCGCCTCTCGGGAGGGAGCCGACGACCTATATGGTTGACGAAACGAACCTAACTTCGCGCAGCTCCTTTGTGGCGAAGGACTTGCGCCAAGAAAGTTTTCTGCAGAGGTTCCACGGAGCCCTTGCAGGGCATCCGGAGGGCCTTCGCTCCTCAAATAAGGCCGGATTTGGCATGCTTTTTTCGCAGGTGCGGCGCAGAACTCAGCCTCCGGAAGGACTGTTACCGAGGCCGAGTGTAGGGAAATCCAACAATGTCTGGCCTTGCTGAACAGAGCCAACCGAGTTTGCCTGAACTGCGCCAGCCGGGCTGCATCATGAATGGCTCCCGACTCTTTGGAGTCGTGTACTCGGCTGCCGGTCTTGCTGGGGTCTTGACGGCCGCCGCCTTCATGGCCACGCCGCTCGGCATGGTTGTCGTGCTGCTGTTTGTCTTTGCCGCTGCCATTGCCCAATTCGAGGCCCAGCGCCGACAGTCCCAGGTCGGAATTGTCCTTGCCTTGGGAACTCTTCTCGCCATCTGGCTCATCGTCGCGATCTCCGCCTCAGAGGGGGTTTGGGAACTCCTCGTCGTTCTGGCCATCGCCGCTCTATTTGCGTATCTTCTCTACCGGCTCGCGCGGTACAAGAGGCCGCCGAAGTGGCGATGGACGCCTTTGCGGATGCCAGTTCTGGCTTGGCTCGTTGCCGTGGGCCTCGCCCTTGGCGTGGCGGTGGGGCTTTTCTTCTGCCTCGATGAGAGGCCGCAGCACTTCCCGCGCCTCCAGGCCGAGCGCCCGCCCGTCGCCGACAAGGACAACGGCTACCTCGTCCTGATGGACATGATGGCCCACCTGCCGGAGCCGGGGGACGAGCAGACAAGCCTACTCCTCGCTGGCACGGCCAAGGCATTCCCGCCGGGGTCGGCCGAGTGGCGGCAGAAGGCGCAGGAAGTCCTTGCGATGCACAAGGATATCCTTGCCCGCGCAAACGAGATCCTGGCCTGCCCCCGTTTTGTCTCACCGCTGCCGAAAACCTACCCAGAGGCGTTTGGGGCGGAGCCGTGGCTCGTGTATTGCAGGCGCATCGCCGTCGTCATGGAGCTCAAGGCCCGCCTGTTGGCGATGGACGGTCAGGCGCACGAGGCAATGCGGGTCTCCGCGAGAATAACGAAGCTCGGCCGCCTTGTGATGGGCTATCCGGACGATGTCCTGAGCTACCTGGTCGCCAACTCCATTCTCAGCACCGGTCTCGGCAGCATCCGCGAAGCGGCAAAGTCGCCATCTGCTACGCAGGCCCTTCTTGCGTCCCGGGAGGAGGGGCTCGACGTTTCCGAAGATGCCAGGGCGGGGCTCGCCCGTGCTTTAGGCGGTGAACTGATCGCGCAGCGGCTCATGTTGGAGGCGTTTCAGACCTTGGAGTTGCACAGGGACTCCGACGGGGCCGGCTCCGATTTGGGCTGGCTTCGAAAGCTGGTGCGAAAGCCGGGTCTGCCTACGGTAAAGGTCAACGCAAGCCTGAACGAGTTGGGAGCTGAGTATGAAAAGGTCCTTGATGGGCTCGACCACTACCGGCCCGCCGTGCCGAAGCCCTCTGCCCAAACAATGGGCGCAATTGCGAGAAGGGTGGGCTATCTCCGCTTTGCGCGCAACTTTGTCGCCGTGCTTTTCATGGAGATGATGAGACCAGCTCATAGCCGAACCGTCGAGTGTTATTTCACCCTCATCGCCGACGCGCGGTTGACCCAGGTGTTCCTGGCGCTCAGGTGTTATCAGCTTGAGAACGGCCGTCTGCCAAAGGCGCTTGATGAGCTGGCGCCGAAGTACTTTGCCCAGGTGCCCGTGGATCCGTTCACGGAGAAGCCTTTCGTCTACGAGCCGGATGCCACGCCGTCGCGCCTCTTCTCCGTCGGCCTGGACCAGAAGCCCGACGCGAAAGAGAAGGACGACATCGTCGTGGAACTGACCTTCCCTCCGAACGGCCCGGAAGCTCACCGCTGAGGACGCCGAGTTCGCAGAGAGACAGGGGGCGAAAGCTGAGCCAACGTGTTGGCCGGGCCGGCGCACCGTTGCGCCGCGCGGAACGGCATGGAGAATATTCCCAGGGTGCGGCTGGCTCCCGAAAGGAGGGATGCGAATCAGGGCTTTCTGCGATGAAGTTGCCTATATGTTCCCTGCGCGGTTCGGATTACAATACGAGTGAGCCCCGGCTTTCCCTGGAGCAAGCCCATGTCGGATGAGAGCCACAAGCCCGAGCCGGCTTCCGCCGAGCCCCAGCGCATAGAGCCCCAACCGGCCGCGGCGGGGAATCCCAAGCGCCTTCCCGGCCTCTGGGTCATCTGCGTCGTGTTCGCCCATTCAGGCTTTTTCTACCTGTCGCGGGTGGCGCTCGCCACGCCGCTCGGCATGGCCGCCTTCGGCGCGCTGGCCCTGGGGTGCTTCGCGGCGGCTGTAGGCCTTTGGCTGCGTTGGAACGTCGTCCGAATCGTTGTCATGGCGTTGCTCGGCCTGGAGTCCCTGTATCTCCTCGTGCGCTTGGTCACTGCAATCCGCGGAAATGCGTCGGATGCCGGCCTGTTGTTTGCGGGGGTCTTCGTCCCGTTGCTTGTGAGCGTCCTCATCGTCGTCCATCTCTGGTTCCGCCGGGCGCACTTCAAACTGCCGTGGGCGCAGAGGCCGAGGTTGCTCTCCGGGCCGGGGATCGCGGCGGCCGTCGTCGTCGTGGTCCCGGGGATCGCGCTGATGCTGCGGGAGACGATGGACGATGCCCCGCAGCGGTTCCCGCGCCTGGAGTTCGCGCCCCAGGCCGTGCCGGACGGCCAGAATGCCTTCGTGGCGCTCGAGGAGACGCTCGGCCACTTGCCAAAGACCAGGGACAAGGAACTCGACCGCTTTCTTGATCCTCCGCCGGGCGAAGAGGACCTGCTGGAATCGGCCGAGGGGAGGGCGGAGGCCAAGGAGGTCCTTGACAGATACCAGGCGTGCTTTGAGGGCATTGACAAGATGCTGGGCCTGCCGGGCTTCTCCCCGCCGAGTCCGGCGACAGCCTGGAAATGGATCGGGGCCGACCGCAGTTGGCTCTCGGGCACGCGACACCTTGCCAGGCTCCTCGTCTTCAAGTCGGATTACGAAATCGCAGACGGCAGGTGGGAGGACGCGTTGCGCGATGCCGACAAGGCCGTCCGGCTGGGCGACCTGTTCTTGGAGCAGAATGACTCCACCAGCACTTACATGGTGGGACGCTGGATCGCAGGCCTGGCGTGCGACCAGATCCGCAAGGCAGCCGCATCGCCTGGCGCCACAATTGTTGCCCTTGCTTCATGCATTCCGGAGGCGGAGCTTGCCGATCCCCTCAAGCGCGGCCTTCACCGGGCCCTTGCCCAGGAGTTCACCCGGTACGTGCTGTTGCTCCGCGAGATGCAGACCTCCCCCGCGATTGCCGAGAACCTGTTGGAAGAACCAGGGGGGCGAGAACTGACCTGGTTGCAGGCCAAGCCCGCCTCGCTCTACCGCGCCCCGATGAAGGCCTGGCTCAAGGTGAACTTGAGCCGGAACCAGTTGGGGAGACGCATGGACGGCGTGCTGGATCGGCTCCAACGCTACCAACGGCCTTCCCCTGAGCCGGAAATACCGGGCCTGTGGCCCTTTTTGAGGTCGCGGGGTATTGTCGGGTTCCTGCGCAACCCGGTCGGTGAGATCTGCGTGGAGGTTCTGGCCCCCATTGAGAACTATCTGATCAAAGGGCATTTCCAGATGCTGGCGAACGCCCGCCTCACGCAGGTGTTCCTGGCGCTGAGGTGCTATCAGCTTGAGAGTGGGCGGCTGCCGGCGACGCTGGACGAGTTGGCGCCGAAGTACTTCGCAAAAGTGCCTGTGGACCCGTTCACGGAGAAGCCCTTCATCTACGAGCCGGACGCCACGCCGCCACGACTGTACTCCGTCGGCCCGGATCAGAAAGCCGACGCACCGGACGCTGAGGGAAGAGACGACATCGTCGTGGAACTGAACTTCCCTCCGAACGGCCCGGAAGCTCACCGCTGAGGACGCCGAGTTCGCAGAGAAAGGCAGCGCCAAAGCTGACCCCTCAATCTCCACGGAGACACCCCTCGACTCCGCTCGGGGCAGGCTCCGAGCAAGGAGGACGGGACGAAAAGGCCTCACCATAACGCCTGCCTGTGGCGGTTGGCTGGACACGACGAGTAAGCGGGCACTGTAAGGCGAGCAATGCGGATCTTCTTCGTGCTCGTTGTGTCGTAGTGGTGAACTGGTTGTCCGTCGTTCTCTGTGTCGCGCCGTCGCCATAGCGCCTGTCCAGCGAAGCCTCGGCACAGGCGCGGCTTTGGCGCGTCGGCGACTCCGTGGTGAACGTCGTGGCGTCATGGTAGACTCGTCTCCGTCCTTGTGGTGAGGGGGCAAGATGAAGCTGAAGAATGCGGACGTCCATATCGGCCCGGCGGGCTGGTCTTACGAGGACTGGAAGGGCACGGTCTACCCCGACCCAGAGCCGCCGCGCTTCCGCCCGCCCGCGTTCCTTGCCCAGTACTTCAACGCCATCGAGATCAACACCACCTTCTACCACCAGCCCAACCCCGGCTACTGCTATCGCTGGCTGAAGGACGTGGCGGACCGCAAGGATTTCCTCTTCACGGTGAAGCTCTGGCAGGGCTTCACGCACGAGCAAGAGATAGCCGGGGTAGACGCGCGCCCGACGGGCGAAGTCGAAGGGCCGCACTCGGCTACCGAAAGGGCGGGCTCGCCCGCCGAAGTCCGTCGTGGCGGACGAAGGCGGCAGCGCTGGACTGAGCACGACGTGGAACTCTTCCGCAGCGGTATCGGGCCGCTGGTGAAGGCAGGCAGGCTCGGGGCGCTCCTGATGCAGTTTCCATGGTCTTTCCGGCACAGTCCCGATAGCGAGGACTACTTGAGGGAGCTTGTCGGCAAGTTCTCGGACATGCCGCTCGTCCTGGAGGTCCGGCACAAGGGGTGGCTGGAGCACGAGGCGATCGAGTTCATCGAATCCCTCGGCGTCGGGTTCTGCAACATTGATCAGCCGGCGTTCGCGCAGAACCTGCCGCTGACGACCTTCGGCTTCGGGCCGGTCGGGTACCTGCGCCTGCACGGGCGGAACTATGAGAATTGGTTTGCGCGGGGCGCCGGACGCGATGCGCGTTACGACTACCTCTACAAAGCGGCGGAACTCGACGAGATACAAGCGGCGATGGAGAAGATCGCCGAGCGCGTCGAGCGCATGTTCGTCATTGCCAACAACCACTACCGAGGGCAAGCGGTGGCAACGGGCATTCAGCTCATCGAGCGCCTGACGGGCGAGCACATCGAGCCGCCCGGCAACACAAAAGAACTCTATGGCTTGACGTGACTCGGTGGAATTGCAGGGCGCGGCGAGGGACCCTATAATGCGCCGGACGCAGTTCCTTATTTCCCGGCCTTCGGAATTCATGGAAAGAGTATGACAAAGCAACGCCCGCACAAGCCTGACATCTCGGTCAACCTGTGCGGGATGGCGTTGCGCAATCCGATCATCATGGCTTCGGGCATACTTGGGGTCTCGCGGGAACTGCTCGTGCGAGTTGCCGAGTGCGGCGCAGGCGCGGCGACGATCAAGAGCGTCAGCCCCGAGCCGCGCGAGGGGCACAGGAATCCGACCGTGATCGCCTACGAGGCCGGCATGCTGAACGCCGTGGGGTACTCGAATGCCGGCGTCGAGGAGGCGTCGCGCGAGTTCCACGACGTTGGCGAGCTGCCGATCCCGATCATCGCCAGCGCCATCGGCCACGAGGCGGACGAATTCGCCGAGGTGGCTGCTAAGCTGATGCCCTGCGGCTTCGCTGCGCTGGAGATTCCGCTTTCGTGCCCGCACACGCCCGGTTACGGCGTGCTCGCCGGGCACAGCACTCCTGAAGCGACCGAGCGGATCACCCGCGCGGTGCGCGCGGCCACCGAGCGGCCGATCTTCGTGAAGCTGTCTCCGAGCATCCCGGCCATCGGCGAGCTTGCGCTTGCGGCGCTGGAAGGGGGGGCGGACGGCATCTCGGCGGTAAACTCGCTCGGGCCGGGGATGATTATTGACGTGGAAGCGCGCGAGCCGGTCCTGGACTTCAAGGTGGGCGGTGTCTCCGGGCCGGCCCTTCGGCCTATCGCCGTCCGCTGCGTTTACGACGTGGCCACGGCGCTACGCAAGGCAGACGTCGAGGCACCCATCATCGGGATCGGCGGCGTCACGAACGGCCGCGACGCGCTGGAGATGATCATGGCCGGCGCGACGGCGGTAGGGGTGGGAACGGCCGTCTACTCGAGAGGCATCGAAGTCTTCGGGAAGATTGCGGACGAGCTGCAGGCCCTCTGCGGCCGGCTGGGAATTGCGTCCCTGGCCGAAGTGCGGGGCGCGGTACTGGACTGAGGAGGAGTGAGCCCAGGTGCAAGCCGGAGCGGAACGAATCAGGTGCTCGCTGCCCATCGTGCTGACCGTGCAAGAGGTCAAGCGCGAGAACGACTTGATGGTGACGCTCCTCTTCCCGGTGCCCGATCCCGGGGAGGCCGGGGAGCGAGGGCTGGACCTGGCAGCGTTCGTTCCGGGGCAGTTCTTTATGGTCTGGCTACCCCGGTTCGACGAGAAGCCTTACGCGCTCAGCCATCTTGACGCCGAATGTCTGGCGATAACGGTGCAGAGGCGGGGGCCGTTCTCGGCCCGGCTCTGCGAGCTGAAAGCCGGGGCAAAGGTGGGTCTGCGAGGTCCCTTCGGGCGGGGCTTCGGGGACATTGAGAGGCATGGGGCGTCCCGCCGTGTTGCACTCATAGGGGGCGGCTGCGGGACGGCCGTTTTGGCGCCGCTGGCAGAGCGGATGTCACGGGCGACCCTGGTGCAGGGCGCGAATTCGGCGAACTTCCTCATCTACCTGGACCGGTTTCCGAACCAGGTGGTCTTCACGGACGACGGCTCGGCCGGCCGCAAGGGATACCCGACCGAATGGCTGAAGGAGCAGGCGGCTGCCGGCGGGCTGGACATGGTTTACACGTGCGGGCCGGAGGTGATGGCGGAAGCCGTCGTCTCAATCTGCCGCCAGGCAGGGATCGGCTGCCAGGTCGCCATGGAACGCTACATGAAGTGCGGCATCGGGGTCTGCGGGCAGTGCGAGTGCGACGGTCGGCTCGTCTGCAAGGACGGGCCGTGCTTCAGCGGCGAGGAACTGGCCGTCATGCCGAGCTTCGGCCGGGTAAGGCGCGACAAAAGCGGGCGGCGGTTCGAGATCACCATCGCGGTTCGCTGTCCCAGCGCGCCGGTCCCACCGGACGCCAAGGGCTGAAGGCTCCGCGCAGTCGCCGGCAGGCACCTTCGTCTACGGGGATGGGCGCCGCCACGTCCGGATGCCGCGCCTCGAGGAGTCGGGTTCACGCGTTCTCTCTGACGGCCTGCTCGGCGGCATCTGTTGCGGCGAAGATTGCTTTCCGCAGGTCGGCAGCAAAGACCGACGCGTCCTCGTCCGGCGCGATCTCGAGAGCCGGCCCGACGACGATGGCCACGCGGGTCCAGGGCTTCGGAATGACGAAGGCATCCCAGCTTGGCAAGACCCAATTGCTCTTGGCTGCGACGCCCACGGGATGGACGGGCAGGCGCGACCTTCGGGCGAGGAGCGCCACGCCGGCTTGGACGGAGTACCTCGGTCCGCGCGGACCGTCAGGCGTGATGGCGGGACTCCATCTCTCCTTGATGGCCGCCAGCATGCCGCGGATGAGCTTGAGGCTGCCGCGCGTGGTCGAGCCGCGCACCGAGGCAAGCCCGAACCTGTCCATGACCTGCGCCACGTACTCGCCGTCCCGGTGCTCGCTGACTGGCACGCAGACGCGATAGCCGCGACAGTGGGCCAACATGCTCAACAGATGGCGGTGCCAGAATGCGGCGATGACCGGCCGAGAGCCGTCGCGGGCGCCCGCCGCTACGCCGGGCGGATCAACGAGCGTGACCCGCCAGGTGGCGTGAAGCGCGCGCACGAGCAGGGCGCCGAGCCAACCGACGAGCCAGAAGCGAAGACGTTTCTGAAGGACCGGCATCCGGGCCTCCCGTGCGGGGGAAGGGCTAATGCGCCTTCGCATCCGGCGGTCGGGCTGCTGCCTCGGTGCCCCGCCCGGCGGCATCCGAAAGGCGCTGCTTGTTGAGATCCGCTCGGCCTCGGAACGCAAGGTGGATGCCCAGGGCTACGAGGAGGAGGCCGAACAGGATCTGCAGGTGAGCGTTTGGCAGGTGCTGCTTCAGGCGGCTGCCCAGTTCGGTGCCCAGAAGGCCCAGAGGCAGGGCAATGAGGGCCAGAAGCCATTGGATGTCCTGCCCCATGGACCATTGTCGCAGGGTGCCATAAACAGCTATGGGGGCGATGTAGGCCAGCGAGGTCGCTGTGGCGGCCTTGGCAGGCACGGCGAGGGCAAGGATCATCCCAGGCACCAGGATTACCCCGCCCCCGATGCCAAACAGAGCGCTCAGAAAGCCGGCCACGAGGCCGATAACTATGTAGGCGGCATAAGCCCACACGGCGGTTCCTCCTGATGGATGAGCGATCATACGTGCCCGAGTTTGTCGTTGGGCGCAGGATAACCGCATGGCGCCGGCGTGTCAATTACGCTGAGACTGCGTCAGGCGGGAAGGACCCGGGAGCGGCGGGCGCAGGCTCTGCTTCGCCGCTGGGGGCACCATGTGTAGGCAAAGAGACTGAAGTCATTTTACCCGAGGGCACGGACGGAGTATACTGTGCGGTTCGTTTTGTGTGACGCCACCCCTCGGAGGTAGATCAGGGGGCCAGCCTGACGCAGCCGTCCGAAAGGCGGTGTGCGTCGGGACATTCGTGGATTCGCCGTTCCCGGCTGTTCGGCAGGAACGTGTTAGCGCGCTACGTAGTGTGTCCCGCTGTAGGCCTGGCCTCGTCGTGCCCTCCGACTGCTGATTTCAGCATTCTGTTCTGCCCATGGAAAGCGACCCCATGAGCAACGCAACGGCGGTACTCTTAGCGGTCTTCGCGCCGACCGTGGGCGCCTTTCTCTTGCCCCTGGTTGGGCGCTCCTCACTTCGCATTCGCAACGCGCTCGCCTTTGTCCTGATCGCCGTGTCGCTGGTGTGCTCGCTGGCGCTCGTGCCCTCCGTGGCCTCGGGCGAGCCGATACCTCCCATCACCTTGCCCCTGGCACTGCCCCTGAACCTTTCGTTCAGTGCGGACGCCCTGGCGGTGTTCGTGGCGATCGTGTCCTCGCTCATCAGCGCCATCGTCGTCCTCTACTCAACGAGCTACATCAGCCACTACGAGTATCAGAACGAGTACTACTTGATGGTGGTGCTCTTCCTGGGTGCGATGATGGGGCTCGTGTACGCGGGCAATCTGATTCTCCTCTACGTTTTCTGGGAGATCACGGCCATCGCGAGCTGGCGGCTGATAGGTTTCTTCCGGGAGAGGGACCACGTCATCAAGGCCGACAAGGCTTTCTTAGTGACCGTGTTCGGGTCCGTTGCGATGCTGATCGGCTTCATCAGCATCTACGTGCAAACGCAGTCCTTCGACATGGCGACGATAAAGGCAACGTTGAGGGGCCCGCTGCCCGATTTCGTGGTAGCGTTGATCCTGGTAGGCATCCTTTCAAAATCTGCCACGTTTCCCTTCCACACGTGGCTGCCCGACGCCGGCGTGGCGCCGTCGCCGGTGACGGCGCTGCTGCATGCCGCCGTGCTGGTCAAGATCGGCGTGTACGTTTTCGCCAGGCTGTTTATCGTTACGTTCGGGACGGTCGGGATCAGCCAGTCCTGGGACACGATTGTTCTGGTGATTGCGGCTGCAAGCGCCCTTGTGTCTGCGGGGGCGGCGCTGATAGAGACCGACCTGAAGCGCATCATCGCGTACAGCACCGTGAGCCAGATCGCCTTCATATTCCTGGGGTTTGCCAGCGGCAGTGAGATCGGGATTGCAGGGGCTCTGCTCTACATCCTGATGCACGGCATTGCCAAGGGCGGGCTGTTCCTTTGCGCGGGCATCATTGAGCAGAACACGGGCATAAAGGACATTCGCCGGCTCGGCGGCCTCATAAAGACCATGCCCATAACTGCCATATCGTTCCTGTTCTGCGCGTTCTCCGTCATGGGGATACCGCCGTTCGGCGGCTTCTTCAGCAAGTACATGGTCATCAGCGGGGCGCTGCAGCCTGGCCAAAGCGGCGCGGTGCAGGCCGGCCAACTCGTGATAGCACTGACTTTCGTCGTGGGCGCTTTTCTGACCATCCTGTACCTCTTTCGGCTTTTCAACAGGGTCTTCATGGGCGAGGCCCGGACAGCGCCTGCGAAGGAGGGCGCGCCCATCATGGTAGGCTCCGTGGCAGTGCTCGCGGGCCTGGCGCTCGCGAGCGGCATTTTCGTCAGTTGGCCTGCCCAGTTCGCCCTGTCGGCAGTTCACCAGATGCTGGGGGTTCGTTAAATGAGCGATTGGGTCCTGCTGCTGTTCATCCTTCTCCCGGCGGCCGGCGGAGCGGTCGTGCTCGGGCTGCGGAGAGCAGTGGCGCCGGTGCGTGAAGCCATTGCACTGGTGCTGACGCTGGTGAACCTTGCGATCGCGATCCTGCTTTTCAACCAGAACCTTGCCTATTCGGCGTCGTGGGGCGGCTTCGGATGGCATTTCTCCCTGCGGCTCTACCAGTTCAGCGCCTTTATCACCCTCGCCGTCGCGGGTTTCGCCTTCCTGGTGGCGCTCTACTCCTGGAGGTTCATGCGTGGGAAGGGCGCGGGCAATCAGTTCTACTCGTACCTGTTGCTTTCCCTCGCCATGGTCAACGGCGCCGTCTTGGCAGACGACCTGGTCGTGCTGCTCTTCTTCTGGGAAGGGCTGCTGCTGGCGCAGTTCGGCCTGATCGCCATAGGCCGCAAGGGCGCTTTCAGGACGGCCACGAAGGCCTTCATAATCGTGGGCATCAGCGACCTGTGCATGATATTCGGCGCCGCGCTGGCAGGCGCGCTGGCCGGAACGCTGGCCATCTCTAAGATTCACCTGCCCCTCAATTCCGCCGCCTCGCTGGCCATGTTGTTTCTGATGATCGGGGCCGTCTCGAAGGCCGGCGCGATGCCGTTCCATAGCTGGATACCGGACGCCGCTGTGGATGCCCCGCTGCCGTTCATGGCTGTCCTGCCGGCGAGCCTGGAGAAGCTGCTCGGGATCTACTTCCTCGCCAGGATCACGCTGGACCTGTTCGTGTTCACTCCGGGGTGCTGGCTGAGCACGCTGTTGATGGTCGTCGGAGCCCTGACCATTGTGCTCGCCGTGATGATGGCGCTGATCCAGAAGGACTACAAGAAGCTCCTGTCCTACCACGCGATCAGCCAGGTGGGGTACATGGTGCTGGGCGTGGGCACCGGCATCCCTGCGGGCATCGTGGGCGGGCTGTTCCACATGCTGAACAATGCCATGTATAAGAGCTGCCTGTTCCTGACGGGCGGGTCGGTCGAGAAGCAGGCGGGCACCACGGACCTGTCAAAGCTCGGAGGACTGGGGGCCAAGATGCCCGTCACGTTCGGTTGCTTCATAGTTGCTGCCGTGTCCATTTCCGGCGTGCCGCCGTTCAACGGTTTCTTCTCGAAGGAGCTGGTCTATGACGCGGCGCTGGAGCGGCACGTCATCTTCTACCTGGCCGCTCTGGTGGGGTCGTTCTTTACCGCCGCATCGTTCTTGAAGCTCGGGCATGCGGCGTACCTGGGCAGGCGCGACGCGAGCCACGACGGTGTGAAGGAAGCGCCTGCATCTATGCTTGTGCCCATGATAGTGATCGCGGCCCTGTGCGTGCTTTTCGGGGTATACAACAGCCTTCCGCTCAATCACCTGATCCAACCGGTCTTGGGGGAGGCGCGCCTGGAGGGGCACAGCTTCGCCGGCATGCCGGCCAACATGATGCTGGCGGTTGTCACAATCGTGGTGCTGGGCGGGGCGCTGGCGAACCACCTCGCAGGAGCGAAAGCCTCCGGCAGCGGCCTCCACGCTGTTGACCACATCCGTTACGCCGAGGGCCTCTCGCCTATCTACGACAGGGCGGAGAAGGGCCAGTTCGATCCTTACAATATCGGCCTGCGACTTGCCGGAGCGGCCTCGACGACACTGTGGCGGCTGGACAGGTGGACCGACTGGTGTTACGACACATTTACAGTCGGCCTCGGCAAATCGTTCGCGGCCGGCGTGCGGTCCGCCCACACAGGCAATTACGTGACGTACCTCATATGGTCGCTGGCCGGCGCAGGTGCGATCATTTTCTTCCTCATGGGACTGCTTTGAAGCTTCTAACAGAATGAACCGCCGAGGTCGCAGAGCGCGCAGAGACCGATCAAACAAGGCGCCAAAGTGCGTCCCCTTTCCCCTGCGTTCTCGGCGTGCTCCGCGGTTGATTCTTTTCTGTTAGTTGTTCTTAGGACGCTGAGAGGAGCGCTTCTGTGCTTTCGTTGTTGGTACTGGTGCCGCTGGCAGGGCTGATGCTCTTGAGCTTCCCGTTCGGGGCTCGGCTGAGGAAGTGGGCGACCGTTCTTGCGCCCTTGCTGCCTCTCTCCCAGATTATCCTTGTCGTCTTCGGTCCGGCGGGCTTCTGGAGTGGCTCGGGCGGGCTGGACCGCTTCTGCGATTTCGGGCTGAAGGCGGACGACCTGAGCCTGGTAATGCTGCTTTCCATCGGCATAGTCGTATTCGTGACGCTCTTAGTGGTGGGGGAGTTGGTCGAGGGAGACCGGCAGCGGTTCAGCTTCACCAATGTGCTGGTCGTTGCTCTGATCGGCATGAACGGGACCGTATTGCTCAGCGACGTGTTCTCACTCTACGTGTTCATAGAGATCACGACGGTCTCCTCATTCGTCCTGATTGCTTTCAACCGTGAGAAGAACGCGCTGGAAGGTGCGTTCAAGTACATCATGCTGTCCGCGGTGGCTACTGTGCTGATGGTGACTTCCGTGGCTCTCCTGCTCCTTGTGGCGCACGGCACTTCTTTCAGCGTTGTGCGCGAGGCGCTTCAGGCGTCGGGCTCCAATGTCCTCGTGAAGATCGCGGTGGGAGCGTTCATCTGCGGCCTGTTCATCAAGGGCGGCCTGGTGCCTTTCCACGGCTGGGTGCCCGACGCATACTCCGCCGCTCCGGCGCCGGTGTCCGTGCTGCTTGCCGGCATAAGCACGAAGGCGACAGGCATCTACGCGCTCATAAGGCTGGTGGCACACGTCTTCGCCGGCAGCCAGCCGCTGAACCACGTCCTGCTCTTTGTGGGCGTCGTCTCCATCGTGGTGGGCGCGCTGGCGGCGCTGGGACAGAGGGACATGAAGCGCATGCTCGCCTATTCGAGCATAAGCCAAGTCGGATACATCGTGCTGGGCGTGGGGTGCGGCACACCCTTGGGAATGGTGGGTGCGGTGTTCCATCTGTTCAACCACGCCGTCTTCAAGTCCCTGCTTTTCGTGAACTCGGCTGCGCTGGAACAGCGCCTGGGCACGACGGATATGAACCAGATGGGCGGCTTGGGCTCGCGAATGCCGTTTACGGGCGCCACGTCGGTGCTGGCGACCCTCTCGACGGCGGGGATTCCGCCGCTCTCGGGATTCTGGAGCAAGCTGATCATCATTGTCGCGCTCTGGCAGGCCGGCTACCTCGGGTATGCGGTGCTTGCCATACTGATGAGCGTGGTGACGCTGGCCTACCTTCTGGGCATGCAGCGGAGGGTGTTCTTCGGGAAGGTGCCGGAGGCTCTGGCTCAGGCGACTGAGGCGAGTTTCGGCCTGGTGGTCGCCTCCGTTGTGCTTGCAGGTGTAACGGTTGGCGTTGGCGTTTTGTTCCCCTGGTTGTTCAACACGTTTCTGCTGCCGGTCAGCGGCATCCTGTAACCGGAACAGGGGCGGGGATGGCGATTGACATAGTCCTTCTCGGCGGGCTGGTGCTGGCTGCTATGGCCACGGTCATGACGGCGCGCCTGCTGAGGGCCGTCATCTGGTTGGCTGTGACGAGCGTCTTTGTTGCGCTCCTCATGTTCCGGCTCAATGCAAACATTGCCGGTGTGTTCGAGCTCTCGGTGTGTGCGGGCCTGATTCCGGCCATCTTCATCACCAGCATCGGCCTGACGCAGCGGCTCACTCCGGAAGCCCTGGCGGTCCGCAGGAGGGAGCGGCTCAAGAGGTTCTGGCATCTGCCCCTGATTGTGATCCTTGCGGGGATTGCCCTGAGCCGGCTGCACGTGCCTTTGGAGGCGGTGATGGCCCCGGCCCCTGCCGCCCCAGCCGCCGCAGACGTGCGGAACGTGTTGTGGGCCTTGCGACATACGGACCTGCTGGGACAGATCGTCGTGCTCCTCGGCGGCGTCTTCGGCGTGGCGGTTTTGATCATGGAGGCCCGGCATGAGCAATGACCCCGGCCATCTATTCATGATCTTCGCCGCCGGAGCGGCTCTGACCTTGGTCGTGGGTTTCTACAGCCTGATCACAACCAGGAACTTGCTCCGTGCCCTCATCGGCGTCGAGATACTGATGAAGGCGACGACGCTCCTGATCATAGTGACGGGATACGTGAGCGGCCAGGTCGCGCTGGCGCAGGCACTGGCGATAACGTTGATAATAATAGAGGTGGCTGTCATCGCGGTGGCCGTGGGCGTGGTCCTGTGCATTTACCGGCACAATAAGTCCCTTGATGCGACATTCTTCACCAATCTGAAGGGATGATGTGATGAGTGAAATGTCACTCTTAGTGCCGCCTGTGGCGTTCGCGATTGTCCTGCTCGCGGTGTTGGCTTTCTCGGCCGCCTTGTCCAGGCTGGCCTTGAGGAGAAAGGGGCGGGTGGAGGGCCTTGCGGCCTATGCGTGCGGCGAGGACATACCGAGCCACATGATGCAGCCGGATTACAGCCAGTTCTTTCCCTTTGCGTTCTTCTTCACAATCCTGCACGTAGCCGCCCTGATGGTGATCACGGTGCCGGCCGCAACCACGGCGACGTTCGTCATCGCCGTGGTTTACATCCTGGGTGCAGCCGTCGCCTTGTCGGTCTTATATGGGAAATAGGCATATGGCCCTGCTTGAGCGCATAGTGAACTGGGCACGCATCAAGTCCCCGTGGATTCTGCACTTCAACACGGGCGCCTGCAACGCGTGCGA